>ULUE01035794.1_pt1 | contig 16524 bp, 26 predicted proteins | sample 1958211 | NCBI WGS metagenome assembly ULUE01 (sample SAMEA4835752, study PRJEB28245) | human gut metagenome | biome: gut microbiome; material: fecal sample | place: Denmark | collected 2008 | reverse complement strand
CCCACCATAGGCTCGCCGCAGTGACCGCAGAAGACCTTCGTAGTTAGTAAATAGTCCTCTATGGCTTTGGCTTTTGCCCGGGCTGTGTAGTTGTGCCGGAAGGTTGCTTGCACCTTATCGAACAATGTCTTGTCAATGATAGGAGGTACTGCGTCCTCCAAGACTACATCATCGTATCGGTACACTCCGATGTATTTATCATTTCGCAAAATCCGGGACAAGCTGTTCTTATTAAAAGCATTTCCTCGGGAGGTCTTAAACCCATGCTCATTCAGCCAATTCACAATCTGCGTTTTGGACTTACCCTCTGCGTACATTGTGAAGATGGTTCTGACGGCTTTTGCCCCTACTGGGTCAATCTCATACTGTCGGTCGTTTCCTATCTTATACCCAAGCACAGGACTTCCCATGGCGATACCGTGGAGAGCGTTCTCTTTCATACCTCGCTTGATACTTCGGGCAAGGTTCTCGCTGTAATACTCTGCATAGCCCTCGAGGACGGATTCAAGAATGATTCCCTCCGGGGTGTCCGGCATTGGTTGTTTGGCATAGAAAATCTTCACACCGTTGCGTTTGAGCTTTGCTTTGTAAATGGCACTGTCGTATCTGTTCCGGGCGAAGCGGTCAAGGGTGTACATAATCACAGCGTCAAAATGCCCCTTCTCGCTGTCCTTGATAAGCCGCTGGAAGCTCGGTCGGTTGTCTGTCTTGCCGGAGATAGCCCGGTCGATATATTCGTCTACGACAATAAAGTCGTTCTTGAGAGCAAACTCGTGACACTCACGAAGCTGTCCCTCGATTGATTCTTCTCGTTGGTTGTGGCTCGAGTAACGAGCATATATTACCGCTTTGATAGTCTCACCTCCAATACCTTCTTTCTATATATCAAAGCGAAGGGAATGACCTTATCACACTGCCGCAGTTGTTCCCTTATCCCCCTCAAGCTCCTCACGGTTCTCAAATTCATAAGCCATGGACATGAACTCATGCTTCGCTCGCCGGGACAGTCCCCGGTAGATACGAAGAATGTCCTCCTCGTCTTCGTTGGCTGGTTTGGTCTCGGGTAAGTCTTCCTCGTCTGCGAAGAAGTCCATGACGGAACACTCAAGCAATTTTGCCATTTCCAGCATTTCGGATTCCTTCGGTAATGACCCTTTAGTGTTGATGGCTGTTGCGAAAGAACTTGAACCCTTAACAGCTTTGACAATGGCGGTCAGATTCGTGCCTTTTTCAGCACAGATACGATTGATATTCTCTGCGAATGTCATAGTGATTCCTCCTCTGCAAAAAATAAATTCGTAAAAACCGAATTTTCCTATTGACAATTCGCATAATAAGAATTAGAATAAGAACATGAAGTTCGGAAAATGCGAATTGGAAATAAGAAAGCGACCTCTCGAAAATGGCAGTTTTCGGGAAGTTATAGTTATTGATGGTCTTATAAGAATAATAACAATAATTCGCCTATTTGTCAATGGCAATTCTGATTTCAAGAATTTATATCGTAAAGGAGGTAAGAGATTCGTGGACATTAAAGAGAGAATGGCAAATGTGGGAATGACACAGGTAGACATGATACTGGAATTGCAGAAGCGAGGTTATGCAGTTCAGCCGCCTATGATGTCAAGTATTCTCCGAGGGGTTTATACCTATCCCAAGGCAAAGCAGATTCTCGCTGTTTGCAAGGAAATTCTCAAGGAACGTGAGAATGAATGAGCCTGTCAGAAGTACAGGTAAATGACCTCGCAAGACCCTTAGTGGGTATCATCACAAAGTTTTACGCAGACCCTAAGAATGAGGAGGATTTTCAGAAATGGCTACGCAATGTAGAGGAACGAAAACAAAAAGAATCAACAGACATAAACTCGCTGTGATTCAAGCATATATCATCATCGGTACGCTGGTACTGATTGGCTTTATCGGTGGTCTTGTCGTAGGACGAGCTACCGCTCCGAAGAAACAAGTTACCGTAACGGAGACGGTTGAAGTTCCTTCCTACGAAGCCGATTCCCTCCCGGTTGCCGAAGAAGTTACATACTTCGATGTACCACTTTCACACAGCTTGCAGAGATACATCTACGAGGTGTGTGCGGACGAAAATGTTCCAGTGTCACTCATTATCGCAATGATAGACCAAGAGAGCAAGTTCAACCCGGAAGTGGTTAGTAAGACCGGGGATTACGGTCTCATGCAGATTAACACCATCAATCACGAATGGTTGGCAGAGGAATACAGAACAGCAGATATGCTTGACCCATATCAGAATGTTTTCTGTGGAATCAAGGTCATTGGTTCGTACATTCAGAACTACAATGACTACGGTTTAGCTCTGATGGCATACAACATGGGTGACTACGGTGCTAAGAAAGCATGGGAAAACGGTATCAAATCCACCTCATACAGTGAGAGCGTTCTTGCTCTCATGCAAAAGTATGAACAGGAGGTGAATGTAAATGCCACAAATGCTGACGCTAAGTAACGGCAGACCCGAAACAATCCTATCCCCGAAGGATTTTGAGGATTTGATTGATAAGCACATGGGTATGGACTGTGCGAATTACTATCAGAATCAGATAGAACAGCTTTCGGAACTCATTCGAGACCTTGACAGTTATGTGGACGATAAAGACGTTCACTCGACCGTCAAGGAGGTGCTGAAAGAACATGGCTACTAACCGAAAAATCGGTAACAGTTTTGAGACCGAGTTCTGTGAGCTACTGTTCCAGCACGGATTTTGGTGTCACAACATGGCTCAAAACGCCGCCGGGCAACCAGCAGATGTTATCGCTGTTAAAGGAAAAACGGCGTACCTCATTGACTGTAAGGTGTGTTCAAACAACCGATTCCCTCTCTCGAGAGTGGAAGAAAATCAGCACTTTGCTATGGAAACATGGAAAGCCTGTGGAAATGGCGAGGGCTGGTTCGCACTCAAGGTTGAAGACGAAATCATTATGATTCCTCACTTTTCAATGGTGGCTCTCTCCTATGAGAAGTCAGCTCTAAATCTGACAGACATTCGAGAGTATGGAACGCCACTGGAAAGGTGGTTGAAGAAATGCTGATTGAAGTCTCAAACACACTGACGGTCGAGAACCCTACCCCGGAAATGGTGCTGTGGTGCAAGAGAAATCTCACCATACCAAACCCGGAATATGCGAAGAAATCTCGCATGAATCTATGGCTCGGAAACACGCCGAAAGTCCTGTCACTCTATGAGACCCGAGGAACAACGTTGGTGCTTCCGTTCGGAACACTCCGGCTACTCCCGAAGGACATATCCGATAAGGCACTGTTCTTGAGCGAATTTGCCGCCCCTGTGGAGGTGAATTATAACGCCGATGTTCCACTCTATGACTACCAAGAAACCGCCGTACAAGCGATGGTAGCCGCCAAGTATGGGATATTACAGAGTGCCGCCGGAAGCGGTAAAACGCAGATGGGTATTGCCCTCGCCGCAAGGCTGGGACGGCGTACATTATGGCTCTGCCACACACTCGACCTTATCAAACAGAGTAAGGAACGAGCCAAGCTCTATATGAGCGAAGATCTCATGGGTACTATCACGGAAGGAAAAGTCAATCTCGGTGAGGGAATCACCTTCGCCACGATTCAGACCATGTGCAAGCTCGACCTCGCACAGTACCGGGACTACTGGGATTGCATTATCACAGACGAGGTACACCGGGTCAGCGGAAGTCCTACCGCCGTGACACAGTATCAAAAAGTGCTGAACAGTTTATCGGCACGACACAAATATGGTCTGTCAGCAACGGTACACAGGTCAGATGGAATGATTAAAGCTACCTACGCCCTCGTTGGTGAGGTCGCTTACAAAGTCCCGGACGAAGCTGTGGCTGACAAGATTATGAAAGTGGGTATCTACCCTGTGGGTACAGGGGTGCAGATAAGTCGGGAAGCCCTTAACACGGACGGAACGCTGAACTACACCAAGCTCATTACCTATCTTACCGAAAACGCCGCCCGGAATCAGCTTATTGCAGATTCCATTGAACAGAGACCTTCTCTGATTCTGTCGGACAGACTGAATCACCTCGAAACATTGATAAGTCTTCTCCCGGCTGATATGCAGAAGGACGCTGTGATGATAAGCGGCAAAATGACAACCAAAAAGGGCAAGGCTGAACGAGAACAGGCTCTTGAGGACATGAGGAGCGGCAAGAAGAAATATCTCTTTGCTACCTACTCACTGGCGAAGGAGGGGCTGGACGTACCACGGTTGGAGCGTCTGTACCTCACCACCCCACAGAAGGACTACGCTGTGGTGACACAGAGTATCGGGCGTATCGCTCGTACCTTCGAGGGAAAATCAGACCCTATCGCCTACGATTTCGTGGACGATATAGCTTACCTCGTGAAGTCCTATAAGAAGCGATGTGCGACCTATCGAAAGAACGGTTGCTACTTCGTAAAGGAAGGAGGGACAAGCCCATGCGATTGATTTCTTATGACTGTGAGGTCTTCGCCTATGACTGGCTCGTGACCCTCAAGGATAAGGAAACAGGCGTTTACACCTGTATTTGGAACGACAACGAAGCTCTGAAAATGGCATTGTCCGATGATTGTATCTATGTCGGTTTCAACTCGAAACACTACGACCAGTACATCATCAAAGCGATTGCCGCCGGGTTTGCCCCGGAGGAAATTAAAAAGGTCAACGATTTCATTATTGCCGGAGGGCAAGGCTGGCAGTGTCCGCTTCTCGATGGTATCTACTTCCGTTTCAGTAATGTGGATATTCGAGACGATACGCAACAGGGATTATCCCTTAAAGCCATTGAAGGACACCTCGGTATGTCGGTTAAAGAATCCAGCGTACCGTTTGACATTGACCGTCCTCTAACCCCGGAGGAAAAAGCCGAGACGGAGTTCTACTGTAAACATGACGTTGATACCGCCGAGAGACTGATTGACATTCGTAAAGACTACTTGAAGAACAAAATCAACCTCGGTCGGCTGGCTGGTCTTGATGAAGTCAAGGCAATGGGTATGACGAACGCCAAACTGACTGCGGCAATGCTGAAAGCAACCAAGAAGCCACACGATGATGAACGCAAGTATGTCTACCCGGACAATCTGCGAAAAGAGTACATACCACCCGAGGTTTTCGCTTTTTTCGATAGAATGTATGACCTTTCCATTTCGGACAGTGAGCTTTTCAAAGGCAAGTTCAATCTGAACATCGGTGAGTGTCCTGTGACACTCGGGTATGGCGGTATTCATGGTGCAATCCCAAACTTCTTTTGGGAGGAAACCGAGGATAGAGGAATTTGGAATGAGGACGTAGGAAGCTACTACCCACACCTCTGTACCATAAATGGGTACACAAGCAGAAACATTCCGTCTCCGCAGATTTACGAAGACATTCTTGACCGCCGAATGAAAGCGAAAGCCGCTGGCGATAAGCATACGGCGAACGCTCTGAAACTGGTTTGCAACACCACTTACGGTTGCTTGCTGAATCAGTACAACGACCTCTACGACCCCCTCATGGGTAGGTCGGTCTGCATTTCCGGGCAGTTATATCTACTGGAACTTGCAGAGCATTGTTACCAAGAGATTGAAGGACTGCGAATTGTCCAGCTCAACACGGACGGTATCATGGTCGAGTGCGATAAGAAGGACTACGACACACTGACCGCTATCTGTGCTGAATGGCAGTCTCGTACAGGCTTTGACCTCGAGGAAGATACCGTTGTCAAGATAGCGCAGAAAGACGTAAACAACTACGTTGAGGTTCAGCCGGGCGGCAAAGCAAAAGCCAAAGGCGGCTATCTCGTGAAGGGTATCGCTCCGGCTGGTGCTTTCAATATCAATAACTCCTGTGTGATTGTGGCTACCGCCCTCAAGGAGTTCTTTGTAAACGGAACGCCTGTCGAAGACACCATCAATAGTTGCGATGATATTTTCCAGTTTCAGATTATCGCCAAAGCTGGGGCGAAGTACCGGGAAGCCTATCATGTGGTGGACGGTGAAAAGCAGTCCGTTCAGAAGGTGAACCGAGTGTACGCCACAGCGGACGAGAGATACGGAAAAATCTTCAAGGTGAAAGCCGAGGACGATTCCGAAGCGAAAATAGATTCTCTCCCGGAACACTGTATCATCGACAACGATAACGAGCTGTCCATTGACGAGGTAGACAGAAGTTTCTACATCGCAATGGCGAAAAAGCGAGTTGACGATTTCAAGGGTATCAAACCCGAAAAAACTAAAAAGCCAAGGAGGACAAAGAAAATGGCAACTACTACCAAGACCACAAATGTATATCAGAAGCTCCTTACTGCAAGGGCAAAGTTCCTTGAAGCAAACGTGGAGAAGACAGGAAAGAATATGCACCTGTCCTTCAAATACTTCGAGCTTGAGGACATTGTACCGACCGCTATCCGCATTTTCAATGAGGTTGGTCTTATCCCTGTGGTGAACTTCACTGCTGATGTTGCAACCATGAACATCATCAACACCGACAACCCGGAGGAATCCGTACCGTTCGTTGCTCCGTTCAATCAGATTGCTCCTATCGTGAGCAACGCTGGCAAACAGGCTACAAACGAAATGCAAGCTCTCGGTTCTTCCATCACCTATATGCGCCGCTACCTGTATATGATTGCGCTGGACATTTGCGAGAGCGATTCCATTGACGCAAATCTCGGCAAGGGCAAGAGCGATTCCGCTCCGGCGGCAGAGAAGAAAGCTCCGGCTACTCCCGAGCAGAGACAGGAAGTGAAGGAGAATCTGACTGCCCCGGCTGACAATGCTTCTGCTTTACAGATTAAGGGTCTGAAAGCAGTTCTCAAGAAGCTCAAGGACGCTGACCCGAGCAAGGAAGAACTGATTGCGAACATCGCAGTACAGACCAAGGGATTCACGGAGATTTCCAAGTCCGATTGCGAGACGCTGATTCAGAAGATTACCGCAATGCTGGAAGGAGGGGCTAAGTAATGGCAGACATTAAGTGGCTCGAGGGCAATCGTATTCAGATTTCCCCTCCCAAGAGAACCAAGAAAATCACAGGTACTCGCTTCGCTACTATCCTCGGTCTGAATCCGTGGAGTACCGCATTTGAAATGTGGTGTGCGATTACCAAGACCTATGAGAAGCCCTTCGAGGACACTATCTACACGGTTGCTGGTAAGACCATCGAGCCGAAACAAGCTCGCTACATGGAGCAGTCCTACGGTATGGACATTGTTCGCCCTTCCGATGTGTGGGGTGAGGACTACTTCAATAAGACATGGGGAGATTTCTTCCCGGAGAGCAAACACCTCGGCGGTATGTGGGACTATCTGATGAAGGGCGAAGACGGCAAGACCATCGAAGCTGTTCTCGAAATGAAGACCACCAAACGTGCGGAGGACTGGCAGAACGATGTTCCCGAGTATTACGCATTACAGGCGGCATTATACGCTTACCTGTACGGTGTTGACGATGTGATTATGGTCGCTTCCTTCCTTGACGAGAAGGACTACAAAGACCCGGCGGCGTATCAGCCGACCGCAAGCAACACCATCACTGTTGAGTTCAAGGTCTCCGAGCGTTACCCGGACTTCGCAGACAAGGTAGCCGCTGTTGAGCAGTGGTGGGCTGATTATGTCGATACTGGTATCTCCCCGGAGTATGACGAGAAGAAGGACGCTGAAATTCTTGCGGCACTCCGCACCAACACCCTGTCTCCCGAGACTGACATTGAAGCTCTGATTGCAGAAGCCGAAGGTCTCAAGAAGGAGCTGGACGAGATTTCTGCTTCCACAGCAGACAAGGAGAAGCGTCTCAAGACCATCAATGACATTATCAAGGAACACGCTATGGGGCAGTTCCGTGACGGTGATAAGAAGGTCGAGGTCAAGGGCTCTACCTATGTGTGGACTGTCTCTCGTTCCGAGACTACCAGCGTTGATAAGGACGCTCTGAAAGCTGACGGATTGCTGGATAAGTACAGCAAGAAATCTGAAACCTACCGCATGACGGTTAAATAAGGAGGACAAATTCATGGCAAACAGTAAGGAACTGACCGAACAGGTCATGGAACTGCATAAGAAGCAGACCGAGGAAATGAAAGCTCTCGAGGAACAGCGTGAGAAAGCTCTCAAGGTTGAGAAGTACGATGAAGCCGCTGTCGAGCTTCACAATATGTATGACAGCTACATTAAGGCTGGTTTCACCGAGGAACAGGCATGGAAGTTGACGGAAATCGTCTTCACCAATAGTACGAAAAAAGGAATTTTTTAAGGAGGACACTACAATGGCAAGAATCCCTATGACGAGCGGTTTTGTAATTATCCCGGAGGGAGAATACGTTTTCCGCATTTATGACGCAACCTATGACGAGGATTTCGGTCGTATCGAAATCAAGCTGGTAAACGCACAGGGCGCAACCCACACCGAGCGTTTCTCTATCAAGGATAAGAATGACGAGTACAACGAAAAGGCTCTGAACGCTTTCTCCTACTTCGCCAAGACGGCTATGAACGACTACACGATGGAGGACATTGACCCGGAACAGCTTATCAATCACTACATTCGTGCAGAGGTTGTTCACACCAAAGTTCCGAGCAACAAAGACCCGAACAAGGAAGTCACTTTCGCAAACCTCGGAGACAAGTCTCCGGCAGACGGTTTCGATACCGAGCCTGTCGCTCGTGCGCTCACTCTCGGTAATGGTAATAACGCCGCTCCGAAAGCCGCACCTAAGACACAGACCGCTTCCGCTCCGGCTAAGACTGGACTGGATATTGACGCACTGTTGGGTTAAGCAATCAGCCGGGAGGGGCAAGCTCCTCTCCCGGATTTTTAATAGGAGGTGTCGCATGACAGATAATGTCAATCACCCGGCACATTATGAGACCGGGAAATTCGAGTGCATTGATGTAATGCTCGAGACACAGGGCGTGGAAGCTGTTCTGAATTTTTGTCAGTGCAATGCTTTCAAGTACCTGTATCGTGCCAAGCGGAAGAATGGTCTCGAGGACATGAAGAAAGCCGTTTGGTATCTGAACAAATATATCGAATTGAAGGAGGGTCATAACTATGACGAAACGACAGTTGGTGAAATGGCTGGAAGCCAAACAGAGTGACGCAAAGGCAGAGGTCGAAATCCAGTACGCAACGGCTGAAAAAGCCTATTTTGCACAGAGAGACGAAGCTCTGAAAATCAATGAAACTGTGGACGAGGTGTTCCGTCTGATTTCGGAAGCTGATACGGTGGCGAACCGCTGGAAAGAAGCTCTCGAGAAGGTTGAAGGGATTGATACTACCCGTGGTTGGTACACCTCTTTGACAACGAAGCTCTCTGATTTGTCTGATAAAGAGAACATTCGTATGTACATTATGAAGGATTTCACGGACGGCACTGACGCTCTCCGTCAGTTGAAAGCAAAGCGTTCCGAAACCCTTCGTGAAATTGAGAAGAACTATACCAATGTGATTGCGAATGTGGAATCCATGAAGAACGCAAAGACGGGGGTTGAGTATCTTGAGAAGCTGGGGTTCGACCTATCTGCTCTGATTCAAGCTGACAATCACCCTGTTACTACCGCACTCACTGTGGAGGTAGACACCAAGTTTCTGTTTATCGGAGGTGAAAAGAAATGACAATCAATGAGTATCAGACCGAAGCTCTCCGCACTGCGGCTGGCATGAACCACCCGAACAATGACGAGATTCTTCTCAACGGCGTTATGGGTCTCTGTGGTGAATCCGGCGAGTGTGTGGACATGGTTAAGAAGTACCGCTTCCAATGTCACGAGCTGGACAAAGCTCACCTCGCAAAAGAGCTGGGCGATGTGGCGTGGTATCTCGCAGTTACCGCCCACGCTATCGGCTACGACCTCGAGACGGTGTTTCAGATGAACGTAGACAAGCTCCGCAACCGTTACCCGAATGGGTTCGAGAAAGAGCGCAGTCTTCACAGACAGGAGGGTGACGTATGACACTGGCAGAACGTATTGAGAAGTTCAATAACCTCATGGGTGACATTGTTCCCTCGGAGGTCAAGAAAGACCTGTTGGAGAAGGGATTCTTCACCGCTCCGGCAAGCACCAAGTATCACGGCAATTACGAGGGTGGTTTGTTCGACCACAGCTACATGGTAGCTCACTACCTCAAGAAGCTCACGGAGGAGTGCCGTCTTGACTGGCAGAACCCTCGCTCACCTCTGCTGGTTGGTATGTTCCACGACCTCTGTAAGATGGACAACTACCAGCACCCGGTCATTGCTGAAACTCTCGGCGGCGAGGAAATCAGAGACGATTTCAAGTGGGAATACGCTACGGACACTCTGCTCAAGGGTCACGGCGATAAGTCGGTTATGGTGCTGGCACAGTATTTCAAGCTCACCGAGGAGGAAATCATGTGTATTCGCTATCACATGGGAGCTTTCTGCGATAAGTCCGAATGGAACGATTATACACGAGCAGTGCATAAATATACAAATGTTCTGTGGACACATCAAACCGATATGCTCGCTTCTCATGTAGAGGGGGTGTGAGGTATGGTGGCAAGAATCCCGAATTTGGAGCTTCTGCTCTATAAGGCACAACAGGCTCTCGCCCATGACCCGGACTTCGTTCAGAAGATTGCCGAGATTAAGGAGAATGATAGCCGCAAGAAAGTCTACCTCGATTTCAGTGTTGAGTGTTTCTCACAGATTTGGGGTAGCACCTGTACCGGGTTCGATGTGACCGAAGCTGGTGAGCCTGTTATGGCTGGTTCTGCTATGACCGAGGAATACACCACCATCGTACATGAGAAGACCACAGATACCTACTGTGTGTTCTTCGGAGACCGCCCTTGCTACAAGGTGGATAACCCGAGCAACGAGTTTTACGAGGACATGATGAAGCGTCAGATGGCAAGCCTGTCTCGAGCCAAGAACCGCTATTAAGGAGGAGTGAGCGATGATTAAATTTGAGAAACCCGAGGTATGGGGCTGGGAACACGCTATCCGAGGAATGAGAAATCCCCTCAATAGCTGGGAACGCTCCGACAGCTACCCGGCGGTTGACTGCGGCAAGTGTGGAATCATCGACCGAGAAGGTATCTGTCACCCGAAGGAGCATGACTGTACTCCGTATGAGTGCTATGCAATCGGTGACAATGATAAAGACCTTATGACCCGGCTCATTCGTGGCGGCGCACCTCACCGCAAGTTCCTCCGTCAGATTTTTGTATCGGTGGATATTACCGCTCCTCTCTACTGGTGGAAGGAGTTCGATACATACAAGGTCGGCACGACAGCTAATAGCTGTTCCACCATGCACAAGATACAGGCAAAGGAGTTCACCTTCGAGGACTTCTCCTGTGAGCATTTGGACGAGCCGAGCAAGGCGATTCTCGGTGTTGTGATTAACGAGCTTAACAACAATCGTGGCTGGTACAACGATTACAACAGGCTCGTGAGTGAGGGTGATTTCACCGATGTTGAGCGTAAGCAGTTTTGGTGGAACATGATTCAGCTTTTACCCTCCTCTTTCAATCAGAAGCGAACGGTCACTATGACCTACGAAAACCTTCTGAATATGCTGGAATATCGCAGAGGTCACAAGCTGGACGAGTGGCGTATGTTCTGCGATTGGATTCTCACCCTCCCTTATGGTTCGCTCTTGAAGGAAGGTGTGGGTAATGAACAGAGCTGAACGGCGTAGGCAGAAGAAAGCCGGAATAAAGGTACAGAAAGAACCTACTCTGAATCTGAAAGTCAGTGATTTCGACCACATGGTCTCTCATGCGGAGAAGTCAGCCAAGGAAAGAGCGACAGCGGCGGCAATTCACGAAATCGACCAACAGATTCTTGAGCATGACGAAGCCTATTCTCTCGACATTGACGCAATGGTGCTGTGGACGCTTCATGTTTACCTCGGGTTCGGTAAGAAGCGTCTCGAGAGATTCTACCGGGATATGTTGAAGGAACACATTCACATGAGGGAGGTCTACGAAATGGACGATACCTACCCGGAACGCTACAAACTCAAGGAGCTTTGCAATGTCGATGTGGAAGCTCTGAATAACGAATTTAAGGAGGTTATACACAATGTATAAGTTGAAGAATGTCAACGGCAGAGTGAACGCTCTGCTCCGCACCGGGAAGGACTTCGTAAAGAACAACCTCTCCGTGTCTGCGGCACAGCATATCATTGACACTGGTAAGCTGGTGGAATCTGACAACCCGGACTACCCTATCTGCATTGATAACCAGTGGTATTTCGAGGGTGTCGAGGTCAAAAAGACAGCGAAGAAAGCCCAGTTGAGTTCCATGTATGGGGAAATGAAGGAGGGCAAGTAAATGAGCCGAACTTTCTACTCCGAGTATGTGAATCATTGTCTGCGATTCTATGCTCGACATGACAGACCGAAGTTCCACTCGGAAGCAGACAAGCATAACTGGGCGGCGTGTGACAGCGCACTCAAGTCGTTCTCCGATAATGACCGAGCAATGCTCCTGTATATCTATCGTGAGGGCGATACCGTCCCGGACAATATCTATCAGTTGGCGAAGTCCAAAGGTATCTCACAGGACAGCATTTGGAAGCTCGTAAATGAGCTGGAAAGAAAGGTGGCAAAGCGGCGTGGTTTACTATGACAATATTCCCGAGGAATTAAAGAAACTCGACCAGTGGGTGTGTGCGAATGATGGAAGCAAAGTCCCTATGAAAGCATGGGAGAACGAAGCCGCTTCCTCCACCAACCCGGAAACATGGTCTGATTTCGAGACTGCTCTCGAATCGTACAACCAGCACTATTACGACTACTGCGGTTTCGTGTTTGCGGACAATGGGTATGTCGGGATTGATATTGACGAGGGGTACGATGAAGACGGTCTTATGAGTGTCCTCGGGGCTGATATTGTCGGTAAGTGCCACAGCTATACGGAGAAATCCCGGAGTGGGCGTGGATTCCATATCCTACTCCGTGGAACTCTCCCCTTCAAGGGCAAGAACAATCTTGCTGGCGTGGAGATTTACAAGGCGGCTCGATACTTCATTATGACTGGGAACACCCTTCTCTACCGAGAAATCATCGAGAACCAAGAAGCGATTGATTATGTGGTGGAGAAATACTTCCCGGAAGCTCGAGAGACCTCCGATAAGGTGGTTGTTGGGCGAGACAAGATATACGCCCCGGTATGGGAAGAACCTGTCGTAAATGGGCGTGTAAAGCTCCGTCCAGTATATCCAAGAATCCCGGACGGAAGCCGCAATATCTGTCTCACCTCCCTCGCTGGTATGCTCCACAATCAAGGCTACTCCAAGTCACAGATTTACGAGGAGCTGTTGTACGCCAATACGGTTGCCTGTGACCCACCTCTTGATAGGAACGAACTGCGAACTATCTGCAACAGCGTCACGAGGTACAAGCGATGAAGATTAAATGCTGTAAGGACTGCGTTGCTCCGAAGCGACACCCCGGCTGTCACGGTGTATGTCCCGAATACCTATACGAAAAGGCACTGTGGGAGGAAGAAAAGAAAGTCATTCGTGAGGAACATAGGCGATTCAGTGAGCTATACGAGCAACGCTCCGAGGGAGTGCGAAAAGCACTTAAACATAGAAGACGATAACTTGCACAGAAAAGATAAAAATTTATCTTTTAGGTATTGACATTCAATCTTGTATGTGTTATCTTATAATCACAGCAAGACAAAAACTTATCCAATAAAGATTAAGGAGGATTTTATCATGGAAGTTATGAGAAACATGACTATTGACACTGAACTGTTTGAACTGGGAGACATTATCTCCTTCACACTCACCACAGGGGAAAAGGTTAAGGCGAAAGCCATTCGTGAGACCCCGAACGGTATGCTGTTCATCACTGTTGACTGTCTCAAGGACGAGCAGAAAATGTTCGAGAATCCCGGTAGAGCCGAGAAGGTTGACTACGAACATTCCGACCTTCGCAAGAAGCTGAACGGAGAAATCTTCGAGAGCTTCCCGGAGAAAATCAAGGGTCGTATGGTTGGTATGCGAGTAGGTCAGACGAACTGCTTTGATATGCTCTGTATTCCTACCGAGCGTGAAATCTTCGGAGAGAACCCTTACGGTAAGGACGAGCCTGTATCTGTGAGACGCTTCTACGGCATGGAGAACCGCCGTGAGCGTATCGCTTTCCAAGGCTCGGAGACAGGTACATGGGAATGGTACTGGTTGCAAAACAAGGTTGAGGATTCCGCTTCCGGTTTCGCCTATGTCCTCGACGGCGGTAATGCGGACTACGACGGCGCTTCCAATTCTGTTGGCGTTCGCCCGGTCTTTCTCTTATCCTAAAATCTCGCCCCCTTGTGGGGCGAGTTCAATAAAGAACGGAGGTGAATGTCGTGCAGACAAGATGTGAAAACTGTAAGAAAAGATGTGTCTGCCACGCTTGCCCTCTACATAATCAATGCCGCTACACTTTGAGGTGTAAATCCTCAAAGTGTTACTGCGGAAAATATAGGAGGTTATCAGAAAATGGAACAGAACAAAATCTGTCCTCTCCTCACGACTAACACTGTCGTAGACGAGAATAACACCGTGAAAATTGGCACACAGCCTGTTTTCTGCGTAACCGAGCAGTGTTCGTGGTGGTTGGAGGACAAACAGAAATGTGCAATCGCAGTTATGGGAGGTAAGAAATAATGGCATATTACATGAATAAGAACGTCCCGGCGAAGCGAGGAGATATTTTTTACATTTCCAACTCCAAGTGCTACGCCACAGACCCGAGTAATACAGAGGGAAGACCAGCAATCGTTGTCTCCTCTGATAAATTGAACGAACACGCAGATGTTGTCGAGGTGGTCTATCTCACCACCAAGGAAAAGCGTCTCATGCCTACTCACGCAGAGGTGCTGTGCAAGATTCCTTCAACCGTTCTGTGTGAGACTATCTACACGGTCAATAAGGACAGGCTGGGCGATTTCGTCCGTACCTGTACCGATAAGGAAATGGAGGGTGTCAATGCTGGAATCCTCTGCTCACTCGGTATCGCCGCTCCTATGGTCGATGGCGAGCCTGTTGACAACTCTGTAACGGTCGAGAGGAATCTTTACAAGCACCTCTACGAAGACCTTCTCAATAAGGTAATGGCGAGGTGATGAATATGGGTAAAGGAGCTGATATGAGCTGGGAAGACATTCAGAATGAGTTCGACATTATGAACCGAATGTCGTGCCGCCCGGTTGGGTTGCAAAAAGTCCCCGGCAATCATATTTTCGATGAAGACCAGTCTGTGAAATGGAACAGAGAACAGGTCGAATTGAATAACAAGAAGTATCAGAGTGAAGTCGCTCGGCTCAACACCGAGAAGAACAAGGCTCGAGATTCCGTCTACAATCTGATTATCGAAAAGATTCAATATGAGGTGGGTCACAGGCTCTCTCGCAAGAAAGCGGAAGCCATTTGGAATCGTGCCTATGAGGACGGACACTCTTTCGGATTCTATAAAATCCGTTGCCGCCTATCAGACCTTATTGATTTGGCGATTACTCTGCTGGGAGGTGATAAGTAATGCAAGAGCTTTTCGAGACACGCAACGGTCGTGTCATTATGGACGAGGACTTATCCTCAAAGATGTATCTGATTAAGCAGTATCACCCCGAGAAAGCAGACGAGACCAGCTCCGGGTTTGAGTGGTCTGAAATGGGTATGGCTAACCTGTTCGGCTTGCTATACTCTCACGAAGCTCGCTATTGCCCGGAACACAAGAGCTGGTACACCTATCACGAGGGAGCATGGCGTAAGGACGAGGGAGCAATTCTTGTGTCCGAGAAGATTAAAGATTTCGTCCGTCTGATGATTCTCTACTGCGGAGAAATCGAGGACGATGATACCCGAAAGTCCTACACCGGGTTCGTCAATAAAATGGGTGACAGGCGTATGCGAGACAGAATCCTCAAGGACGCAACAGGTGAGCTTCGTATTTCTGCTGTGCAGTTTGACGCAGACCCCTATCTGATTAACTGCTTGAACGGTACATACGACCTTCGAGACTTCTCCTTCCGGGAACATAGCTGGAACGATTTTCTCACCATGCAGACAGCATTTAGCCACACTATCTCCAAGACGGTTAAGTGTAAACGCTGGGAGAAGTTCATTAAAGAGGTCACACAGAATGACGAGGACAAGGCAGACTTCCTTCAAAGGGCTTTGGGCTACTCCATGCTGGGTATGAGCAATGAGGAGTGTATGTTCATTCTTCATGGTAAGACCACTCGTAACGGTAAGTCTACTCTGCTCAACACCATCGAGACTATGCTCGGTGACTATGCCAAGGTTGCCCCGGTCGGTATGATTTGCCGTGGAGACCGTCAGAAGGACGCAGAAGCCGCCAGTCCTACCCTTGCCGGGTTGAAGGGCAAGAGGTTCGTCACAATGTCCGAGAGCAACGAATACGGCAAGCTGGACGAGGAGAAAATCAAACAGCTTACAGGCGGCGAGGAAATCTCCGCTCGTGCGCTGTACCAGTCGGCTATTACCTTCAAGCCGCAGTTCACCTTATGGCTTTCTTGTAATGACCTTCCGATGGTGACTGAC
>ULUE01022854.1_pt1 | contig 16702 bp, 13 predicted proteins | sample 1958211 | NCBI WGS metagenome assembly ULUE01 (sample SAMEA4835752, study PRJEB28245) | human gut metagenome | biome: gut microbiome; material: fecal sample | place: Denmark | collected 2008 | reverse complement strand
AAGGAAACAGATAATAAACAATAAGCAAAAGCGTGCAGCTCTGGTGAGTTGCACGCTTTTGTGTTTCAGGGGGAGGGTATGAGCTCGCTTGACTGCATCACAAGTAGTCCTTCTTATCAACCTTATAGTTTTCGGGAGACACAGAATAAAGTGTTAATCGTCTAAATTCTCAAATTTTGAATACTCTCCATTAAACTTCAAACGCACGATTCCCGTATCTCCATTCCTGTTTTGAGCAATAATAATTTCTGCTGTACCACGTAAGTTATTTCCTTCTGTATTCAGCTAATTCCTTTTTTAGACTTCCTATGATTGTTTCCGGTACGGAACGAGAGGAGGGAGATTAATGGCTTGTATGTGAGAATGAGTATCTCCTTTTTAATTTCAGTTCAAAAAATGTTTCCATTGTTTTTTCTTTATTGTTGTTGAAATAAGTCTTGATATAGACTTACATTATAGTATGTTGTATAATCTGTTTTCAAATACAGGTTTCCACATTCATGAGTATGTCCGAATAGGTGGACTTTTGGTGGTTACTGGTGGTTAGCGAAAATCTTCCTCTTTTGGGCTATTCAACCACTTGTCATCCAATTACTTACAAAATTTTGTTCCGTGAGACAAATTCTCGACGGGACAAAAACGGGACAGAACCACAGGAAAATAAAATCAAGAACGCCTTGCTCCGAATATCCGTATCTGAATATCTGTTGCTCAGGTGCAAAGGTACAAATTTGTCCCGTCAAAAACGAATCAAAACGCATAAAGTTCACATCTATAGTGCATTTTTTATTTTCCTCTGCCACGGTGGATAACACAAACCTATTTTTGCCCCGATTGGACGGGCTGGCATCAAAAAGCCATGTTAAAATCTGTTTCGTAGCTTCTGACAGCCATGTCAGGAAAAAATGTGTCGGGTTGTACGGACATTCTGCCAGAAATTTTGCCGGAAAGCAGAAGCCGTGTACCTTCAAATATCGGAAATTAGCCGAGACTGACGCCGAAAAAGTATCTGACAGACCGACAGATGATCTTCCGACAGACAGAGGAAAACCTCGTCAGATAAAACAATTAAACATCTATAAATCAGTTATTTCAATATGGTCAAGATCGCGATTTTTCAAATCAAACGATATACATTTGCGCATCGAATCGACAAGTAAAACCATAAAATAGAAGACGATGACAGAAAACAAACAATCCAAGATGAATCTTGAACATGAGCGCAAGATTGCCACCCTTCAGGAGAGAATCGACAAGCTGGAGAACATCTGCTATGCAGCAAAGGAAGTCCTGAACCTTGAAGAAGCCGCCGACTTCCTCGGCGTTGCCAAAAGCACCCTTTACAAGATGACACACCTGAACCAGTTGCCGTATTTCAAGCCAGCCGGGAAACTGATTTTCTTCGAGAAGAAAGCCCTGCTTGATTGGGTGCGTGGTGTCAAAGTGATGTCGCAGGAAGAAATCAGAACCGAGGCGGCAAACCGTCTCCGTGAGTTGAACAGCAAATGAGTGTACTATGGAAAAAGAGACACTTGTAACCATGCTGCAAAGACAGAACCCTGTTTTAGCCGAAGCGGTCAGCCGGATGATTGACTACATCCAAGACAGATGGGCAGCACCTTATCCGTCCAAAGAACAGACGGAAGCGGTCAATGCCTACCTCCGTTCCGTCCATGCGGACGGTGACGGAGCAATGAACGAAACGAATATCGAACACCGCAGGATAGCGACACAGCGGATAACGATAAACGCCATCCGTGTGCTTGACCATGACCAACTCGACCGATTGCAGGACGTACTGAACCGCATAGCGGCAGACAGGGAATACTATATGCCTGAACGTGGATATGGTTTGGGCAGATAGATGACCGTTGTAACACCATAATATCATAGACTATGTACAAAGAGAAACAGACCATACACTACTGCACCATTCTTTCAGCCGGGCAGTGGGATTTTCTTTTGGAAGGCAAATTTTCCGCTTTCAGGCAAAAGTGCCTGTATCGGCTGATGACCGGTGCGGTACGGGAAAGAACCGCTTATAAAATCAAAGGCGTTGAGATTGTTTTGGAGGTGGGACAGGTGGCAGCTTCCGATGTGGAACTGGCAGAGTTTTTGGGCTGCAACCGCAAAACCATCGGCAAGCTAATTGACAGCCTTAACAGGCTCGGTATGCTGACCACCCGAACCAACAACCGTACTTCCGTCCATTCCCTGCATTTTCTCACGGGCTGGTATGTCGGTGGTGTCCTCATAACCAATCCCCATTATGTCAGACCTACGGCGACCGCCAAAGGACAGACGGGCGATGTACGGGCACCTGTTTTCGATAGCTTGCCGTCAGAAAGTAGGCAGAATGCCGCAGCGGATGACAGCCGAGCCAAAGGACTGGAAGCGGACAGCATGGCGGCAGGCGCAGCAGTCCTTTCTTCTTCCCTCTGTTCGTCTGAAACTTCCAACCCGTCAGCCGACAGACCGGATGATGACTGCCATTATCCACCGTCTGATATGTGGGAGGCGGACGAAGCCGGGAATCCCCCTGTCATAGACAGTGGGGACAGAGCACCTGACGGGAACGGTGCGGAAAGTCCAAAAGAGGCGCAGGACGGAACGATTGGCAGCGAGGATGACCCGGAATAAGGCACAGAGGAATGAAAGGCGCAGAGCGCAGATTTGGACGTTGCTCCGCTTGCGGGTGTGAGCTACCGGACTTGTCCCGGTATAGCCCACTATAACTTCTCCGCTACGCTTCAAAGTTGTGGGCTCTCCCGAGGGGCTGGGCTTTGCCCCGTCCCACTTAGGACGCTGCCCTAAGAATCCGGTCGGAGGCTGTCAGCCCCCAACACCACTGACCAAAGAGTGCCCCTCTCTTTGGAAACTCCGCTCAGTGGCTTCCGCCCCTAAGAACCCGGAGCAGGAAGTGACCCTCTCCCTGCACCCTCCGATTAAGGCTTTGCCCTAATAACCCATTAAGAAACCCAAACACGCAAATTCAATGGCACAGAAGACATCCATCAACATAAAGCCCTGCAACGTAGGAAGCAGCGGACCGCACAACCGGCGGACAGCGGAATACCTCGCCAATATCCGCAAGGAAAAACTCTACATACGCACCGACCTCATGGCGAGGAACGAGGCGTGGGTATCACCTGAATTGGGAGATACCTCGCTTGCCGAACGCTACAATCAGATAGCCGCAATGGTCAAGGAGAAGACGGGACGGGCTATGCAGACCAAAGACCGGGAAAAGGTGAACAGGAAGACCGGCAAGGTGACCATAGTACGGGGCAGCACGCCAATCAAGGAGGGCGTGGTAGTCATCAAGGAAGACACCACGATGGAGCAGTTACAGCATTTCTGCGAGGTGTGCAAGCAGCGTTGGGGAATCACACCGCTGCAAGTCTTCATCCACCGGGACGAGGGGCACTATGCCATTCCCGGAGACACCGCCACATGGAAGCCCAACCTCCACGCCCACATCGTGTGGGACTGGATGAACCACGACACGGGCAAGTCCTGCAAGCTGAACGTGAAAGACATGAGCGAGATGCAGACCGTTTTGGCTGAGTGTCTGGCGATGGAAAGGGGCACCTCGAAGAAGCTGACGGGCAAGGAGCATCTGGAACGCACGGACTTCATCATCGCCAAGCAGAAGCAGGAAGCCGAGCAAGCCCAAGCGGAAAAGGTGGCTGCCCAAGCCGAAAGGGATGCCGCCATCCGGGAAGCGGACAATGCAAAATCCGAACATGAAAAACTCCAAGTCGGGAACGAGGAGAAGCAGCGGCGCAGTGCGGAACTCGACAGCGAGATTGCCGACAAGGAGGAACGGGCGCGGAAAGCCGACCGGGAGAATACGGACAGCATAAAGTCCGGCATCGCCAACCTTTTCGGCAAGGGTAAGTACGCAGCCATCGAGCAGGAGAACGCGAGACTGAAAGCCGAGAACGAGTGTATCAGGAAGACCTTTCCCGATGCTGTCAAAAAGGAGGTCGGGAAAAAGACAAAGGCATTGACCGAAGAGAAGCAGAAAGCGGAAGCCGAGCGTGACAGGGCTTTGGTGCAGAACCGTTCGCTCAGCATAGAGAAGGACAAGGCTGTCCGGCAACTTCAGGAGCAGAAGACCGGGGAACAGCACCGCATCAACATGGCGGTGAGCCGAGCAACATCGGAGAAAGACAAGACCATACGGATGTTGCAGGGTGCGCTGAAATCGAGCCGGGATATTCTGAATGTCATTGCCGATATTCTCTACAAGGCAAGCGAGGTGTTCAGGCGAGCCATTGAAGCGATTATCCATTTCGGTACGGAGCAGCATAAGTCAATCTTTGCCCCGTCCGAAGCCGCAGACATCAAGAGTGTTATGCAGGAGTACGGAGAAACCACCGAACAGCAGAAAGCGGTCGGCGCATGGCTCTGTGATTATGCAGAAAGCCAACAGCCGTTTGACGAAATAAAACATCGCCATACACTCAATGAGGTTGGCGATGTCGCAGAAGGGAAGTATGATTGGAAGATTGAAAAAGACAACAGCAACGGAATGACAAGATGATTTATCGTAAGGTGTCTGTTCTTTGAAAGGAGATAGGCAATTTAATTACAATAGAATCACTGCCGCCCCAGCTTTCCCATTGTTTGATGAACTCCGGTGTGGCGAGGTCATAGTCTATCCCGTCCTTGAACCCTTCCACAATGAATTGAATGCCAATACCATGCCGCTCACAGGCTTTCAAAAAACGGCATATATTTTCACTTTTCACCATAAGTTCGGCAAGATAATCCTCCAAGATTTTCTTGCTGAAATATTTTCCCCTGATGTCGTCAATGCACACAGGTTCGCCCGAACGTGTATAATATGGAGATGCGTCATACGAGCAGTATATTTTTAGAATCCCCTCATCGCTTATATGCGGAATGCCTACCACTCTCACAACATCATTCAAAGGTGGCAACGGACTTATATCATCTGATGTCCATGTACACATTTCAATCGGCATGATGGCATTCATACATTCATATTCTGTCAGTTGCTCCCACATTTCGTTGTAAACATAAGCAAGACTATCTGTTTCATCGCTTATACTAATAATTAGTGGAAGATACCCTTGAGTACTTTCGGGGGTGTAAGTCAAATAGGCGATTGAATCTATGATTTGTGTCAGGATTGGCGATTTGCTGATAACACCTCTCACAAATGGTAATCCGCCTATTTCCTTGCCATCCATATAGTAGTCCTCGACTTCCTCTATACGCTTTGAATATTCCTCATTTAGCTTTCGCAAAGAAAGTACGGAAGTCGGTGCACTATCGCTCACGGAGATTGACAGTATAAATTCATCTTTTGAATAACGCACGTTGGTTAGAGTTGCCTCATTTTTTACTAAAGTAATTGGACATTTACTATTCCAAGATTCAGCAAATGAGTAGCATTGTTTATCTGCCTGTGAGCAACTCACAAACACAGACAAGAACAACATGCAACCAACCGTTTTAATTACATTGTAATTCATATTGACTTTTGTTTCAATATTTTATTAGGGATATTTGTTGGCATTACATTTGGGACAATAAACGTGTTGATGCCATTCGTATTTTCCACAATATATACATTTTCCACCGGATGAGTGGGTATAGCCACCTACTGCAGGCTTGGGGTCTCCACTGTGATATGCATGAGGGTCTATACCAGTGCCATTGCACATAGAACATTTTGGTGAGGAACTTGTGGAAGAATGCGAAGAATTACTTTTTCTTGTGCTATTCAGATAAGGCTCCGCTATGGCATTTATGGTATTTTGATAATCACGATCCATCTCTGCCATTTTATTTTGATGACTGTAATAAAAATCAGCAGTTTCTTTTGCCATGCCATGAGTTTCTTTAAGTGTTTTTATTTGTTGCTCTGCAAAACTGATTGCCATATTGGTATATCTGCATTCGGAGCAATAATCATCAACCTTTCCAGTTCCTCCGCAGAAAGTACATGGATGTTTGTATTTGCCATATCCACTCCATCCTAAAAAACACATGGTACAGTTTTTTTGTGTTTTACCTGTGCCATGACAAAGGTAACAGTGCTGTTTTTTATATTCAAGTTCCTTTATGTGGTTTTCTTGTTCTTTGATTTCTTCACTATTATCTACAAGATTTTGGTCACTTAACGCTGTATATTTCGAATGCGTATCGCTTGAAGATGATGTTGACGCATTAGAAGAGCTAATATTTAAAGAAAATGGTGTCACTTCAGTTGTTGCTAACTCGAAATATTCTCCTTCAAGGTAATTCCAACAGATGGTTGCACTTAAATAAAATGGAGATTTGTAGCCTTCGAAATTTTGATAGTCAAAAATTAGTGGATTATGATAAGACATTCCATTAATATCAAAATTCTTATCCGAAACTTTTTTACCATTACTATCAAATATTGCATATTTGAATTTCACATTTTCATCCTCGCCGTAAAAAGAGTAGTCAAATTTTATTTTAACCGTTCCATCCGAAATGGTTATAACAGGCTGGGAATTAAATTTTGCGCCAATTTCTTGCCAATCCTGCGCACGTAGTTGTACACAAGAAACAAACAGTCCCCATAACAATATGATTCTAAGTCTCATTTTAATTAATTTGCCCTCCTTATGACCCTGTGAGGAGAATTGTTTATAATGCAGAAACGTGAGCCAACTATGCCACGTTTGAATTGAAGGTCCTGAGAAAACCCTTAGCACGAATGTGGTAATAGCAGCCCACGCTATAGCGTGAGAACCACTATGCCCTCTCTTGTGCTAAATTTGAAAGTTTCTCAGGTTTTCAATTCACAAGTTAAGCATAACGCTTCTTCTTATTTCGATATGTCTTGGATAAAGTTACCTCAATCCAGATGCAAAGGTAATTAAAATCTCGTAAAAGTCTCTTATTGACAGGCAAAAATCAGCGTTTTAAGACTGATTTTTAGCCCATTTGCACCCTTATTGATTCTAAAAACGCAAAAACACTGAAAATTTGTCGTAGTAAACAAATCCTTGACACCAACATTCAAGGCTTAATATGCCAAGAACGAACAAAGGGAAGGAATAACAATTTTCCTCCCCATGTTATCGGCATTGGGCTAACCGAAAATACCATTAGCCAGATTTACCGCCTCCGCTTTCTTCTCCATGTTCACGGAGGCATATACCTGTGTGGAAACAATGCTGCCATGTCCCAGTATCTTGCTGACCGAATAGAGTTCCGCACCTGCCGTTATTGCAAGCGTGGCTGCCGAGTGGCGGCTGCTGTGATAAGTGAAATCCTTTTCTATCCCTGCCTTATCCTTGATGCGCCGCACATACTTCGCCACGTTGTCGGGCTTCTTCACCAATGGGAAGATGATAGCGTCCTCCCCGTTATCCGGTCGGGGCGGCAACAGGGATATGGCTAACTCGTTGAGCGGGACGGTTACGGGTCGCCCGGTCTTTTGCTGGACGATGGAAACCATCAGCACCTCGCCCGTGTCCTTGATGTCGCTCCACCGTAGCCGCTGCATATCCCCAAGCCGCAGCCCTGTCATACAGGAGAAGCCGAAAGCCTTTTGTACGGTTCGCTCCGCTTGCGTCTGTGTCTCGACGGCAAGAAAGCGTTTCAACTCGTCCGCTGTCAGGTACTCACGGTGTTTGTCCGGCACATGAAATCTTTCTTCTTTGGCAAGGTCTTGAATTGGGTTGAACGGTATCAGCCCCTCACGCACCGCCTTGTTGAAGATAGCCTTTACCGTTTCCTCGAACAGAATAAGGGTAAAGTCTGCCAGTTTGCCGCCGTCCGACTTGATTTGACAGGGATTGCGGTATTCACGCATATATCCGAACAGACCGCTTACCATGTCCCTGTCCACCTCTTTTAGCAGAATGTCCGTTCTCCTTGCCCGTTTCAGGTAGGCGGCAATGCGTTTGCGCACAACGCTTTTGTGCTGTATCATCTTCTTACAATCGCCTTTCTCGATGGCGCATTGCAGGTACTCGTCACACCAGCCGAGCCATGTCATCGTCTTTGCCCTCTCGTTTTCTTCCGGCTTCTTCTTGCTTTCAAAAGTCGGTGGGTTGAGTATGCGTTGAGCCTGTATCTCCCGTGCCCTGTTGTAAGTCTGTTCATTGAGTCTCTTTGCGTTGGGCGCATCGTCAGGAACAAGGTACAGGTGTAGGTTCTCCTTCTTGCGGAATCCGGTTTCGTAATATTCCAAGTACAGGCTGCGGTTTCCGGCGGTCAGTTTCCTTTCTTTTATCTCCACTTTCATAGGGTTATCTCATTTTTATAGGGTTATACGAACATATTGTTTACGAGGTTCATGGTCTCGATTTTCTTCTTATCGACAATCTTTGCATAGACTTCTGTCATTCGGATGCTCTTGTGTCCGAGTATCTTGCTCACGGTGTAGAGGTCTGCCCCCAATGTCAGCAACAGGGTAGCTGCGGTGTGGCGGCTGCAATGGTAGGTGATGTGCTTCTGTATTCCGGCTTCCTGCATCCATTCGCCCAAGACGACTTCCACCGTGGTAGAGGTTATCCGTAGCTGATGGAACACGGTGTCAATGTCTTTTGCCTTTCGGGGCATCCATTTCAGGGCTTCATCCGAGAGCGGGATAGTCACCCTGTTTCTGGTCTTGACCTGCTCATGCTCGATGTAGAGCGTCTTGCCATCCGCTGCCTTGTGTATCTCGCTCCATTTCAAAGTCATCATGTCGCTGTAACGAAGTCCGGTGAAGCAGGAGAACAGGAAAGCCTTTTTTACGATGTCATAACGGCACGGTGTGGCTATCAGCTGCCGCAATTCATCTATGGTAAGGAATTCACGCATGGCATTTGCCTTTTGTGGTTTCTCTTTGGTTTCCAACAACTTGAACGGATTGCGGTCAATCAATCCATCCCTTACAGCCTTGCTCAGTGCGGCAGCCAGACGATTGACGAAGATACGGCAGGTGGTACTTCCCAGCGTCTTTTTCCCGTTGTTGAAGGTGCAGGTTTTCAGAAAGGCGATGAAGCCCTTGCAGAAATCCTTATCGACTTCCGTCAGGGCGAGGTCGGGCTTGCCTATATATAATAGGTATTGCTCCACCCTTGCCTGTGCGTTGCGTTTAGACCGCATACTTGCCGGAGAAAGACCGCAGTCCTCCGTGGTGTATTGTTCCACCCATGCGCTAAGCGTCATCTTCGACTTCTTCACGTCTTCCCAGTTCACAATCCCCTGCTGCTGAATGTCAAGTATGCGCTGTGCCTTGATTTGCTCCGCCAGCTTACGGGTATTCGCATTTTGCAACTTCGCAGCGGAACTGACTTCCGGCACAAGGTAGAGTTTCAGCCCCTCTTTCTTCCTCGCACCCCTGTAATAGATGTCGAGATAGAGGCTCACATTACCGTCATTGAGCCTTTTCTCGCGTATGCGTACAGGCTCTTTCATTTTGATTTCTTTCTTCTTTCGTCCCATTTTTCTATCTGTGTTATCTTTTTCTTCGATTTGTTACTATATTGTTTATCAGCTATTTATAATCAATGCAAAGATAATTCCTGACGGGACAAAAACGGGACAAAACAGACGTTTTTATATCCAAAATTAGGCAAATATAACAATGCAGTCAAAAATCAGCCTTGTATCATAACTAATTATAAATCAGTTAGATTTACCCTGTTTTGTTCGATTTCTTTCTATATGGTTTTACCCGCTTGTGATAATTGGTGGATGCTTTGAGATGGCTTCTGCAAGAAGTGAGCAACCATGTCCATTATCTAAGTAACCTTTTGCCGCTCCATGTGTGACAAGTATATCCAAACTGTCAGGAATACTCAACGGGGTATGCAACCAAGGTCTGGCCTCAATGGAGTAGAAATTCAATCCACTAAAAGAAAATCCATTGTTCAACAAAAGTTTCACATTGTTCGGTATCTGTTTTTGAACGTCAGCAATCGGATATATGTCAAATGACAAATCATGGTTTCCGGGTACGAAGAGTCGCAGCAGTGCAGGAATGTTAGAATACCATTCCATAAATCGGGCAAAGTTGTATTCATCGGTTTCTACATCGCCTGCACAAATCAGAATATCCGTATCAGGCGGAATTTGAACTTCTTCGTGCTTCCCATGTGTGTCAGAAAATGCGAAGATATTAAAACCTTTATATCGAATCATCATATCGGCAGTGCTATTTTATTTTTCAATAGATATTCGTTCCCGGAATTGCCCTGGTTGTAATGGGTGAATTGCCCGGCATATATTTTCTTCTCATACTTCTGCGCAAACCTTACGGTGTGCATGGTTCCGCTGTGAATAGGGCATTCCGCCACAATCAACTTCTGGCATAAAGCGGCCTGTAAGCGATTACGGGCTATCAATCGTGTGGGATTGGCTTTCACGCCAATTACTTGCTCGGACAATAGAAGACCTTCATTTTGAAGAATCCTATCTTGCAGTGGCTTGTTCTCTTTGGGATGAGTAATATCCAACCCGGAAGCCACAATAGCGATAGTTTTACCATTAACAGAAAGACATCCTTGATGGGCAGCAGTGTCGCAACCTAAAGCCATACCGCTGATAACTACTTCTCCATTCTTTGCACATTCTACCGCACAATTATAGGCAATATAACAGCCTTTTTCCCCGGCTTTTCTTGCTCCTGCGATTGCAACGGCTTTTCTGTCCAATAAATCCATATTTCCCAATAAATGAATGAGTGGAGGACAATCTTCTCCTATGACACGTAGGCATTGAGGAAAGTCGGGATGATGGAAGGGGAATGAACAGATACCCAACCTTTCTTGCTCTTTTATCCGTGACTTGACCTTGTTCAATAGCTCTTCCAAATCATCCCGTTCTTTCGCTATATTATTGAAGAAATTTTCATCAGCCCGGAATATTTCAGATGCTTTTACGCCCAGCCATTGTAGACATAAAATCTGTTCTACGTTCAATCTTTTTCCCATGCCCAATCAGTATAGAGTACCTTTATATAAAGATGGCGTAGCTTTTGCATTGCCCAGGCAGCACAACGTAATATCACCGTCGTATTCACATTCAACAGTGAAGAAGCCAAGAGCATCCGGTTCGCAGGTTACTATTTCGTATTTACACACCTGTTGTCCACAATGAACAATAGAAGTACTGTTCAACTGAGAACGAATACTCACTTTGCAACCAAACTTCTCGGCTATCATGTCTTTGTTCCTTACATTTTTTTTACCGGCAACCGATTTTGATAACCATTCCTCTATGGTTACATTTGCAGGTATTTCAGCTTTTATAAATCCTTTCAAATCACAATAATAATCTGTTCCTAAATCCTCGAATTGAATGATGTTTATCCTATATTTCGCTCTTGGTACATTGAGTATATCTTCAGAGATGATTTCACCGGTAATGTTGCATTCCTCGATAATGGTTTTCAGAATGTCTATGGTAGAGATGGAAAGCGAATCCACCATTTTCAAGATACTTTCCTTTAAGGACATATTAGTAAGGTGGTCATCTATCACATCATTCACCGCCTTTGCCGAGAGGTTGGAGAACTCTTTGATGTAGCGTATCCGTCCGGGGCGACCCAACAGGTTCTCGTCGATATTCAATTCGTTAGTCGTAAGGATATACAATTTTCGTTTGCTATTATATACTCCGTCTATCATTTTCAGCAATACATCTTCCTCTTCATCAAAAGTTTTTTCCGCTTCGTCTATCAGTATGATTGCTTCGAAACACAGTGATTGAATGAACTCCAGCATACCATCCATCGGTTTGGAAATGACAATGACAGGCAGTCCGATTTTGTTGCAGAGCAACTTGGCGGCAATGGTTTTGCCCGTTCCTTTTATACCGTTGAAGATAACACCGAGATTCTTATTATTCTTGACAAACAATTCCGAAGTCCATGTTGTGATAATCCGTTTCATCACATCTTCGCATTCGAGGTCATATATCTTGAAACTGAACGCAAAGGTTTCGTCTATCTTCTCCAATCCAAGTCTTCCGGTGTTTGGTTCTTTATAGATTCGGAATACTCCATTGCCGGGTGTTGACATCAAAGAGGCATAGCCGGGTATAGGGAAAAGAATGCCGCCTTGGTTTATCCATTTCTGTTTCTCGATTATTCTTAAATCTTCTTTTTGCAATTTGTTCGTTCCCGGATATTCGTATTCTTCTTTGGTGAGCATATAAACCTCTACATCTACCAATTCATCACAGCCGGTAATGCCATGCTCCCGTTCCAATCCTTTGAAGATAAAACCACTTTTGATTGCCACCCTGCGCGAAGCGTCGTTGCGAGGGAAGACTGTTATAACGAGTGTACCTACACAGCATTCATTGAAGAGGTAGGGTAAGATAGATTTTATGGTTTCTGTCATATACCCATTCCCTCGTGCTTCTTTGTGGAGGAAATAGCAGATTTTATAGTTTGCAGCGTTTCCGTTCGTTTCTTGAAGTGAGCAAGGATATAACTCAAATACGCCAATCACCTTTTGTGCTTCTTCCTTTTTGGTAATGACAAACAGGTTACCGGTAACCAGCTCTTTCCGAATTTTCCCTTCTGCTTCGCTCGGATGGCTCATCGGGGAGAAACCGGTTTGGAGAGCGGTCTGTTCGTCACTCATCAGTTCATAGACGCCTAAAGCATCTGTTGTTTCTGCATTTCGGATGCAAAGTCTTTCTGTTGATATTTTCATACTTATCATAATTTTTGTTCTTGCATTAATAAAATTGAATCGACCATCAGAAACCGGAACTTGGGATTTCTGACGGTCGATTCAATTATATACAAGTTGAGATGAAAATTTCAGAATTGAGAAAGAAAATGCAGAATTATCTGGAGATAATCTTTTCTATATCTTCCTTGATGGCATTCAGCACCTCGCTCACTGTTGCATTTTCCTGTATTTTCTTTGATTGATACAAAAAACGGTCACCATATTTATTATAGGTACGGGTTCCATCTTTGTGCTTCCTTGCTTCTATCTTTTTATTCGCATCTATACATATGGAGGGAAATTCAACAGCCTCATCATCGAATTGGAAGAATGATTGTGGGATTTTCTCATTTTTTGTATTTTCCCAATATTCTTCGTGCGTAGCAGGCTTTTCTCTTATCCATTCTATACCGCGGCAATACCTATCTCCTTGGAGTTGCACCAGTAAGATGTATTCATTGTGAATTTTCACTTTTGCTTCCAACAAACCTTGTCCGTGAGTAAAGCCCCAGTTTGTATAGACTTTATTCGAGTTAGTTTCCTTGCCTTTTATCTCCTCTATGTTTAATCCGGAAATAGTCCGTACTTTCAACAAATCATTTAAATGCTGATTGAGTTTGACACATAGTTGCGAGTACCATATCTTGTCTTGCAAATCCCCAATCCGTAGTTCATTGCAATACTCTTTGTTTGTCTTCGCTAACAAGAACGTGTCTCCTTCATTTACTTTCCAACTTTGAGCAAGAGTATGCAAACTCTGTATAAATAGACAATAATCTTCAATTAAAGCCCGATGGTATGGTTCTTCCACATCATTTTTTTTGTTCTTGCTTATGGTTATGGTTATGGCTTCGTACAACTGCTTGTAACTGCAAATCTTCCATTTTCCTTCTTTTTCAATATCTTTCTTGTCTGGAAACTCTGTTGCCAGCGATAATAGTATCAAGTTATCTTCCGGCGTGGGTTTTAACTTAGCTGCATATTCATCCAACTGGTTTTTACGAGGAATGCTCTTTACTTTGTTCTCCAATACAAACGGGATATGCTCACCATTACACAGCTGTACGCATAGGTCTAAATTCAACAGTTCTCTTTTTACTTTCCATGCTTTGGATTTCCATTTTACACTACATCCTAATTCCTCGAATATTGCTATGAACAGGTCAGGGTATCGTTCTCCTATCCAAGACAGGAAATTGCTATGAAACAATTCCTTGGAGGACAATGACAAATTGAATAGCGGTGATGACAGGAGTTTTTCTTTTATCTCTTCTTTCATGATTTTATGTATTAGTGGTACAACAATATCTTTTGTAATCTCAAAATTCAGCCGATGTTCTCCCTCGAACCATCTTGCATTGTCTTTTTTGTAATGGGCAATAAATTCATCATGCCCATGTACTAAAGTGTCGTTCTTACCGAACAAGGCGTATGTCTTGTTTTGGTCAAATGGTGAGAGGTCCTCAAATTGGCATTTTTCTATTGCTTGATAGGCATCACATAATTCGGATGTGATTTCGTACTGGGTTTTGCCGTCTTGGCGGGGATTCAGAAATTCATGAACACCAATCTGGGTGCGCATGAATTCGGAAACGTGAAAAGCCGGGTTGACCAGTATTTTGCGATAACCTCTGAGCTGTCCGGCAAACATGCCGCCCATGGATGTGCCGATGATTATATTCGGATGCTCTTTTTTACACAGAGAACGTAGCATATCAAGAGCTTCGTCTGGAAGAATGGGCAAGTCGGGAGACAAGATTTCATAATTCGGGCAGAACATCCGCAAATTCTTTGCTGTTGATGATGAGCCGGAAGATGACAAACCATGTATATACAATATTTTCTGTTTCATACAAATAGTTTTTTATTCAAATATATGCGCCAGAGCTGGAAAATTTCAAAGTCGTACAACTTTAACATATCTTTAACATAATGGTTGTCTATAGTTGATTTTCCTTTTCCCTTATCTCCCGAATCTTTTCCAGTCCCGGCATTTTCTTTGATAATGCACTCTCACCAGCAGGGAAGTAGGATTTTAAACAATACAATAAACGGATAGACCGCCCCTCAGATAAGGGCAAAACCGGAAGATTGTATAGGTAGAATCCGTGTATGCCCCATGCTTTTTATCACGGAGGTTTATGTAAAACCTTGTCCCGCGCACGTGGGCTCGTCGGTTCGCGCATGTGTGCCCGTCGGTTCACGCACGTAAACCGGCGAGCCCACGTGCATGGGACGAAGCTTTGTAATAAGGTTTCGGGAATTATGCATCAAGCTTCTCTGCATTACACATAGGGCATCAAGGGAAAAAGTACCCGTGTTCGGGGAGCAAAAGCCACACTTCCGGCACTGTATGCAACGGGATTTCCCCCCTAAATGCAGTATTTGCACGAGGAAAGTGAAGAATAAGCCCCAAATCGGTGTTAATAGATGTTATTTTGATATGATTGAAAATTGGGTAAAAAAGCATTGCTAAGTTCTTACTATCAGATGATTAAGGCTGTAAATGAGAAGAAAAAGTAGTGCTGGCAACCGTTTTGCCAGCACTTGCCAGCACGGTTGCCAGCACTGCTGTAATGCCGATGAACAGGGCGATACAAGCAATCAGTGCTGCGTGCTGGCAAAATTGATGATTTTCAAAAACTGGCTGCTGAAGCTTGAGCGGGGGGATTAACATGAACTATGTACCAGCAATGTTTCACCTTTTCTTTATAACACTATTCACCACCCGTATGGAGGAAACCAATTTGTTTGTCGAAGTAAATACATCCACATTCCAAATATGGGATGAACGTCCTTTGTGCAGGATAGTACCTACTGCCCTTACAGTATCTCCCTCGTGTGCAGAGGAAATGTGGTTTCCACTGACTTGCATTCCCACGACAATTTCGTCGGGTTCGCAGATTATCATGGAGCCGAGTCCTGCGACGGTTTCGGCCAAAGCGAGGGTGGCACCGCCGTGCAAGATGCCGAAAGGTTGGCGGGTACGGTGGTCTACCGGCATGGTTGCTTCTACACGTTCTTCCGAAGCGTACGTATATTGGATGCCCAAGTTTCCCATCAATGCGTGGCGTGCCCGTTCGTTCAGCAAGTCGAGGGGAATCTCTGCCGCATGTACTTCTGCCAATATTAGTTTTTCTACGGCCAGAGCCACTCCATCTTCTGCATTCGATGTGGTCACATAGTCTGCACAGACTTTTACCGAGTCTTGTGAATGTCCCATAGCTACCCCCATGCCGGCCAATTGGAGCATGGTCACATCGCATACGCCATCTCCAATGGCGATGACTTCTTCCCGTTTTACTCCCAAATGTTCTAACAGGACGCCTAAGGTATTTGCTTTATCGACTCCGCAGGGCACTACTTCTAAGAAGTAAGGCTCGGAACGGAATGTGTCCAAAGTTCCGGCCAGACGCCTTTTCCAATGTTGTTCCAGCCCGACCAAAGCTTCCTCCTTATTGCTCACCAGCATACATTTGCATGGTGCAAAATCTATGGCAGTGGAGAATTCTTCTTCTCTGATTATTCTCAAGTTATTCAGTTGGGCTTCACGCTTTATGTGTTCATTGTTCGGACTGTCTGTTATGATGTTGTCATCATGGTAGGTAAAGATGGCAAAACCGTTCTTGCGGGCTTTCTTTTCCAGATAAGGCAGCATTTCCGGATTGATGCGGCGTTCAAACAGTATTTCTCCGTTCTGCGCCTTTATTATCTGGCAACCATTGTAGGAGAGTACGAATCCTCCATAATTACCTAGTTCAAGGACCTTGGCCAATGGCATCAGCCCGTAAGTCGGCCTACCGGATGCCAAGACTATGCGCACTCCCATTTGCTGTACCTTCAGCAAAGCTGCTAATGTTCTTTTACTGATTTCTCTTTCATCATTGAGTAGCGTTCCGTCTACATCAAGAACCAATAATTTATATTTCATGGCAACTCAATTTTGGGGTTATTATGTTACAAAGTTAGAAAAATGACTGTTAAAACGGTAATATTCGTTTTATTGTTTA
>ULUE01095801.1_pt1 | contig 17152 bp, 10 predicted proteins | sample 1958211 | NCBI WGS metagenome assembly ULUE01 (sample SAMEA4835752, study PRJEB28245) | human gut metagenome | biome: gut microbiome; material: fecal sample | place: Denmark | collected 2008 | reverse complement strand
TTACGGGCGCGGTGATGCCGTTACTTGTAAACGTGCCATTCTTTGGTATCGTGCAACTTGGTTTGGGACTTCAATTTTCGATTTTTCCCGTAATCGGGATGATGAAAGTAAGAAAGCCGGGTGCGCTTCTGTTTCAGTCGATATTTATATCTGTATTCCTGATTTTTATGTTCCCGCCAATGGCTCTGATTATCGTGTGCGCGCTTGTTTCGGAAACGCTTGCGCTTCTTATCTTCCGCGGGTATAAAAACGATTGGGCGTGCGTATTTGCGGGAACGCTTTATATGCCGCTCACCCTTCCTTTGATGTGGCTTTATTACAACGCGTTTTACACGGTTACGGGCGAAGAAAAAGCGGCTACGAGTATGTTTCTCGGCGGAGCGAACCCCGGCGTGGTTGTCGGCATTTCGATTGCCGTCGTCGCGCTCTGTTTCGTCGGCTCGGTGGTCGGTATGCTTATCGCAAGGGAGCTCAAAAAAGCCGGAGTTCTGAAAAAATGAGATTTTGGTCTTTCAAAAAGAAGATATATCCCATATTCGTATTTCTTGCGAGCCTGTTTTTGATTATATTCGGATTGTGCATGGCAAGGAACGTCAAATGTTCTTACTTTCTGGCGGGATGTTTCGTGTGGCTTATGCTGTTCGGATGCCGAAAAGGTTGCTTTCGCGTTTTGCCCGCGTTTATTATCGTAGGTGGATTATTTGCTGTTATCGCGTATTTTGCTTACGGAAAAGACCTGAATACCGCGATTGCCATGGCTAACCGTTTCGCTTCCGTATTTCTTGCCGCCGCGCTCGGTATGAGCGTAGAACCTGCGGATATGACGAGGAATCTTTCCACGCTCAAAATGACGAGAGGCGTTACGCTCGGTATGCTTATCGCGACTTCATTTCCGCCCGTACTCGGCGCGGAGATAAAAAGGGTAAGAGAAGCGATGAAAACGCGCGGCGCGGGCAGCGTGTTAAACCCGAAAATTTTTTACAGAGCGTTTTTGGTGCCGTTCGTAATGAGACTCGTAAACATATCGGATACGTTGTCGCTGTCGGTGGAAACGCGCGGATTTTCGCTTGAAAAGGTTCCGTATACGGTATATAAAAAGGAAATCGTTTGTCTGTCGGACGTATTGTTTATTTTGGGACTTGCCGCGGGCGCGGTTTGCACGGTGATCTTATGAACGCGATAGAACTTAAAAACGTAAACTTTTCTTACGACGGGAAAGTTCAAATATTAGAAAACGTAAATATCGCGCTGAATTACGGCGAAGTCAACCTTATTTCGGGGCATTCAGGCGAAGGTAAAAGCACGCTTTTGTATATCATAAGCGGCATTATCCCTAATATCACGGACGGAAAACTTTCGGGCGAAGTGCTGATAAACGGCGAGGATATAAAAGGCAAACGCCTTGGCGAAGTCTGCCGCAAAGTGGGCGTCGTTTTACAAAATGCCGACGAACAAATTATACAAAAAACGGTAGAGGATGAAATCGCTTTCGGATGCGAAAATCTTGCGTTTTCACCCGAAAAAATAAGCAAACAGATAGACACGGTTTGTCGCCTTATGAAGCTCGATAAGTCGTGGCAAAGCCGCAAACTTTCGGGCGGACAGAAGCAAAGACTGATAACGGCTTCCACGCTTGCGATGGGGCAGAAGATAGTAATTTTGGACGAACCGCTTGCAAATCTCGACACGGCGGGCGCGGAAATGCTGATGTCCACATTAAAATCTCTTGCGAAAGCGGGATATTGTATTATTGTAATAGAACACAGGCTCGACGTCGTTCTGCCGTTCGTGGATAAGGTATTTCACGTCGGAAACAGAAACGTAAACGAGATAACCGACAGAGAAAATTACCTGAAAGAGCAGTCAACCGAAATAGAAGATACCTGTTCGACTTTCAGCGGCACGTTACCCGCGTTTTCGCTTGCGGACGTAGCGTTTGCGGTGAAAGAGCGAGACATATTGAACGGAGTTACTTTCGATATATTAAAAGGCTCACGAACGGTTTTACTCGGCGAAAACGGTTGCGGCAAAACAACCCTTTTAAGACTTATTTCCCGTCTTGAAAAGCCTACTCGCGGCGTGATTTTGCAGAATATAGACGACAAATTCGGACAAAAGAGTAAACAGAGCAAAAAGTGGTATAAAAAGGTGGGCGTGGTTTATCAGAACCCCGACTATCAACTTTTTATGCAGACGGTCGAAAAGGAGATCAAATTTGGCGCGAAGTCGGACGAATATGCCGACGAAATAGCCGAAAAATTCGGGATAAAGCATTTATACGCCCGTCATCCGCAGTCGCTGTCGGAAGGACAAAAAAGAAGAGTTTCCATCGCGGCGGTAGTAGCAACAGATCCCGAAGTTCTCATATTGGATGAGCCGACGGTGGGACAGGACTACAAAGGCTTATGCGAAATGGTTGAAGTTCTTAATAAACTTCACGAAGAAGCGCATAACACGATGATAACCGTTACGCACGACAAGCGTTGCGCCGCCGCTTTATGCGATAAATCCGTGTGGATAAAGAACGGAAAGACCTATAAAACCGGCGGAAAAGAGCTTGTCGATGAGTTTTTCATTCAAATCGGAGTTAATTAAAAATTTTAGCCTACGCTAATTTTCTTGATTTCAGCGTTGTTCTATTGACTTAAAATGGAATATATGCTATAATAATGGCGCACTTGGGAAAAGCGACATAACGAGTAAAGAAATTGAATCCAAGCGAGGCAAAAGGCGTACGCCGTTTGCTGTATTCTGACGAATACAGCAAACAATACCTAATTGTACACAACCGCTCGAAAGAGCGGTTATAAAATGGAATTTAGTTAGCCTTGGCTAACCAAATAAAGAGGCATTAAACAAGGAGCAAAAACATTGCTGTTACGACTTAAAAACATAGGAAAAATATATGACAGCAACGATATTCTGACGATCGGTATACGCGGAATCAACCTTGATTTCGACTATAACGAATTCGTAACGATCGAGGGCGAGAGCGGAAGTGGTAAATCTACGCTTCTGAACGTCATCGGCGCGAACGACAGTTACGAAGAGGGCGAGCTGTATATAAACGGCGAGGAAACGTCGCATTACGGCGCGACGGAATGGGAAAAATACCGCGAAAAGTATATTGCAACCGTCTTTCAGGATTTCAACATTATAGAAAACCTTACGGTGCTTGAAAACGTCGAGCTTGCGTTGCTTCGTTTTGACGATAAAAAAACTCGCCGCGAAAAGGCAAGAGAACTCATCGAAAAGGTTGGGCTTATCAAGCAAATCAACCAACGCGGCAGTAAACTTTCGGGCGGCGAAAAACAGCGTACGGTCATAGCTCGTGCTTTGGCAAAAGACGCACCGATTATTTTGGCGGACGAGCCTACGGGGAATTTGGACGTTAAATCTTCGAGAGAAATCGCAAAACTATTAAAAGACGTTTCCAAAGACAAACTCGTCATCGTGGTTACGCACAATCCCGAATTTTTCGTAGAATACGCAACGAGAAGAATTACCATTTTCGACGGCTCTGTCAAAGAAGATAAAGTAATCGAAAAGCCGACGGAAACGAAAAACGTTGAAATCCCCGAAGTTAAGCAAAGCAGAAAGAAAAATATTAAAGATATCTTACATATCGGTGTTCTGAATTACAAAAGCAGACCGAAATTCACGGCGATGATGAGTTTTGCTTTGCTTGTATGCGCGGTAACGCTGTTTGTTGTGTTGTCGGTATTCGGAGTATCGCTCATTAAACCCGTTACGAATTCGCTCGATACCGTGGGCGTGAACGGAAAGGTAATCGTTTCGAGCGAAAAGGGAAACCTTACAAACGACGATCTTGACGAAGCGGCAGGGAAAACAAACGCAGGCTTCTATCTTTTGGATAAGGAATTTTCCGAATTTACGGTAAACGTTCCCAAGAGAAGCGGTATGCTTTCGGCTTACAGCGTCACTTGTCTGTATGCGCCTTATCAATATAACTTAAAGAGAAGCGAAGCGGTTTTGGTGCTGCCGAAATCTGCGGAAAAAGATAAAAACGCAATCGTCGAAACGTTTGTAAACGCAAATGCGGGAATAGAGAGTGTAAGCGTTAAAACGACGCTTTCTTCCGGCAACGTTCTTCTTTACTTATCCCACGCGGATGCGGAAGAAAACGGAGTCAAAATCAAGGCGATCAATACGACGATGAAACTCGGCGAAACAGTCGTTACGGTTAATGCCTTTGAAAAGGACGAAGCGGTTGAAAGCGGAAAAATAAACCTTGTAAATTCCAATACCTATCAGGCAACGAAATATTCTGCGGTTTTCTCGGTAAAATCAAATCGGTCTTACGAAGTTGCGACCGACGGTGAAAAAGACGAAACGAGAAGCGGAAAACTGATCGTTAAAATGAATCCCGACGACTACGCCGCGATTTTCGAAACCGAACAAACAGATGCAAGCCAATCGGCGCTGTATTATGCCGACGATCAGGCGGCAGAAAACGCGCTCGGAAAATTCCCGGACGGCATGATGGGTATGCTTTCCACGAGCAAAGTATACGTCCAAAGCGCGGGCGACGTTTACGCGATGAACGTAATCTACTATATCGCGCTGATTGCGGTTTGCCTTTTGTTTGCCGCTCTCATATCTGTGATTTTCGGAAGAAGCGTAAAGGTTTTTCAAACCGACTTCGCGGTTTACAGAACGCTCGGTATTTCAAGCAAAATTTCGTCGCGTTCGCTTTATATTCAGATGGCGCTCATATTCCTGCCGACAATCGTATTTTTGCCGCTCGTAAGTTTAATCGCGGCGGTGATACCGGGAGGCGGAATCGCATTTATTTCGGCGGGCAATTACTTCTTTATAGAAATCATGCTGCTCTTAATCGTCGAGTTCGTAGCGTTCGGCTTCAACCGTGCGATAGCGGGGCAGAGTATCAGAAAATCTTTGAGAAGGGGGTCGAAAGGTTAATATGTCAAAAATCAAAGTAGAAAACATCGTAAAAACGTTTAACCGACACTCCCGCAACGCAAACAAGGTTTTAAAAGGCGTTTCGTTCGAACTTCCCGAAAAAGGCTTGACGTGCATTTTCGGTAAATCGGGAAGCGGTAAAACAACCCTTCTCAATATTATCGGCGGACTTGAAAAAGCCGATAGCGGTAAGGTTTATATCGACGGCGAATGTACGAGCGGTAAAACCGATAAGATCAGAAACGCAAAAATCGGCTTCATTTTCCAGAACTACTATCTTGAAAAAGGCTACACGATAGCGGAAATCCTCAGAAATCAGATGATTATCGCGGGGTTCAAGGACGAAAAGGAAATCGCCCGTCGCACCGAAGAAGCGTTGAAGCTCGTCGATATGGAGCGTTTCAAAAACAAACTCGGCGACGCGCTTTCGGGCGGACAGCAACAAAGAGTCGCAATCGCCCGTGCAATCGTAAAAGGCAGCGACGTTATCCTTGCCGACGAACCGACGGGCAATCTTGACGCGGAAAACACGATGAAGGTCATGGATATATTAAAGGAAATATCCAAAACTCAACTTGTGGTTATCGTAACGCACGAGGTTTCGCTTATCAAAAAGTATGCCGACAGCCATATAAAAATCGTGGACGGCGAGCTTGTAGAGGACGGCGAAATAGAAGAAACCGACCTTGCGCCCGCAACTTACGACAACATAAAAGAGGGGAACGAAACGCACAGCGTTCTGACCACCTTTACCAAAAGTACGGCGAAGCGAAATGGCAGACTGTTTACCTTAAAGACAATTTTCAAGCGTAATAACGCGGGCGGCGAAAAAGCGTATTCGGTCGGCAACGTATTCAAGCAAATATTTATTCTCGCGCTTGCCGTGGTAATGACGTTTTTCTCGTTCTCGGCGTTCGAGGCGCTTTCGGCGGTTACCGAAAACAAAACGCTCGGAAAAAATACCGTTTATACAAATCTGAACTCTTATTCGGTACTCAGGAAAACGGACGAAAGCCACTACAAGAGTATTGATTTCTTCGATACGGAAATGAGAACGGGAAGTTTCTCATACGGCGGGCTTGCGAGTCTTTCGGGTATAGAAGTCAAATATACGCCGAAGGCAATCGAAGAAGGCGATGAAATTGCCGTAGAATACGGCAGACTTCCCCAAAAAGGAGAAGCGATTGTTTCCCGCAAAATGGCGGAAGAACTCAAAAGAGAATTCCGTATGAAAGAATTGAATACGGATAAAGCAATCACGCTGATGACCTTTGACGGCGAATATCCGATTACAGGTATCACGGGCGGCGACGATAAAATCATTTATCTGAACAAAGAAGATTACGTCAATTTCCTCGGCGTGTATAACAAAATCGGTTTCTCGGACGGGGAAGAGATCTTCTTCAAAGATACTTACGGTTCGGCTTCGTTTACGGCGGAGATTCTGCTGTACGACGGCGAGATCGCAAACGATAAAGTCAGAGTGGAAATCAACAGAAATTCGCTCTACAAAATGATGACCGATACCACGCAGGCAGACTTTGAAGTCAACAAAACGAACTCCCGTTTGAAAAATACGCCTTACGCAATACAGGTAACGGGCAGTAAAGTTTATGTTGAGCAGTTCGAAATCACGCGCGATGTCATGGACACAGACATTCGGGTTTACGTCAACAAAAACGTTCTTCATAATATTTTCGTTTACATATCGCCAAACCTCGACGCGCTTTCGTCTACGGGTTCACAGTATTATTTCGAGATAACTACGGAAAGTCCGGAGCAACTTGCTTCGCTGAAATCCGATTTAAGGGATTTGGGCGTAACGGCAGTAAACGTCGGCGCGGCGTATGAACAGGAAAACGAAGAAGAAAAACAAGACGCGGCAAGCGGGTTGTATCTCTATCTTCTCGTGATCGTCCTGCTTCTCATCATCTATTTCTTCATAGAGAAGTCGGCAAGTATCAAAAACAGTAAAGAGTACGGAATTTACCGTGCAATCGGCGTCAACAAAGGCAATCTTTTGTTCAAAGAGTGCGTCACGGCGGTCGTTCATAACGTTTTTAGTTTCTTTGTGTTCTCGGCGATCACGGTTGCGCTCGTTGCGGTAAGATACGCGATTATGAACGTAGCGTTCGCGGGCTTTATAGGTCTTGCGGCGGCAAGTTTTGCCGTAGGCGCAGCGGCAATGACTTGCATATCGCTTATTCCGTATTTGTTCGTTCTCACACAGTCTCCGTCGGAGATTTTGGCGAGATACGATATTTAATCAGATGTTTTTCCCGCGAAAGCGAGTGAACATACAATACAAAAATTTTTTTAGGAGGTCATTCAAAATGACAAAATTCAGAAAGAACGTCATCGGTGCTATTATGTGTCTTGTGATGCTTCTTGTCGGTGTCTGCGCGTTTACAGCGTGCGGAAGCAAGGATCTGTCGGTTACGTTTACCGTTGAAGGCAAAACGCAAACGGTGGACGTGGTGAACGGTAAGGTGACTATGCCTGCCGATCCGGAAAAGGAATTTTATGAATTCCGCGGTTGGTATACAACTTCGACCTTCGACGAGGGTTCAGAATTTACCAAAGATACCGAAGTGAAAGAAAATCTTACGGTATACGCGTATTTTGCGCCTGTTCACGTCGGCATTTCCGTTAACGGTGAAGCCGCTACCGATATAAAGCTCGAAGAACTTGCGGGAAAGACAACAGAATACACGGAGGACGCGACAAGCAAAAACCTTACGTTCGACGGTTGGTATATCGATGCCGCTTACGGAACGAAGTACAACACGCAGGATGCGGACAACCTTTACGCTCGCTACTGCGCTACGGTTACGTTCGATAACGGTTATGAAACCTTAAAGAGCGTTCAGGTCGGAATCAATTCGACTATGAAAGCCCCCGATAAGGAATATGAAGATTTCGTTCCTTATTATATGGATAAAGAAGATTTGTCTTATGTGGACGAGAACGGAAACGCCGTTGACTTTTCCTCGCTTGTAATTACGAAAAATACGGCTATCAAGGTTATGTGGAAATCACCCTATCTTGCATATCAGAAGATTGAAGGTACGGCAAACGATTATGCGGTCGTCGGTTTCGATTATAAGTCGAGCAATTCGGAAGAGTTTCAGAATATCAAGAGATTTCCTGCAATTTCTTTCCTGTCCAAAAACGTAACGATTGACGGCGTTAAAGATTGCAACGTGGTTACGGCGGACTTCTCCGTTTCGGCGGGAATGTATACGGCAACCGTCGATCAGTGCGATTCTGCGGTCTATGCGTATTTTGCAGACGGCATTCAATATATCAACAGATTTCAGGCTTGCACGAAACTCGAAACCGTCAAATTGCCCGCGAGCCTTAAAGTGCTTGAAAAGTCGTTCTGGAATATGAGAAATCTTAAATCTCTCGAACTTCCCGAAGGGCTTGAGATCATTATCGATTCGCTTTGGGGCGATTATATGGAAGGAATGGTCGGTTATTACAGAGGAGTGAGCGCGTTCCCGTTTACCGTAAACATTCCCGCTAGCGTTAATACGCTCGTAACCGTTCCGTCCAATCTCAAATTTGCGGAAGGTAGCGAATATTATTACGAGGAAGGCGAACTTTTTAGAAACCGTACTGTCGGCGGCGTAACTTATAAAACGCTTGTTTGTACTTATCAGGATAAAGTTGCCAATGAAACCCTCACCGTTGCGGAAGGCGCTGAAGCCGTATCCGTCGGAGCATTTAAAGGTTTGACCGTTAAATATATTTCTCTTCCGTCCACGTTTAAGAAAATTTCTTATACATCGGACGAAAACAACGCAACGTACGAACTTTCGTATTATACGGGTTCTATGCTTACCGATATGCAGAGAGTACAAGCCCCCGACGAAAAATCGGCGATCGATTCTTATTCCGTGTTCAGCGGGCTTACGTCGAACGATTTCGGATACGTTTATCTGAACGTCGCTTCTATGCCGGAAGGAATCAGCGAATATGCTTTCACGCAGGGCAAAACGCCGTATACCGAACTTACCGAAAGCGACGGAACTACTCTCGAAAAGGTTGTTTGCATAGGCGCGGTTAAGAAAAGAAAAGCAGTTATCATTCACATAGTGGGTGAGGATACAAGAGATTCCTCGACGAAGAGGACTTATTCCATAACGGGTAAAAAGTCGGCAGGAACTTTAACGATTGATGAAATTCTTAACGCTATCGGAATCAACGACGGAAGCTATTCTTATGAAATTACCGAACTCGGCAAGCCTTACACCCCCGGTACGCTGGATCACAACCTGTATCTCAGAGTAACCTATACAAGAAATATTCTTGGCGTAACTTACACGAAAGACGATGCGACAAAAACGATTACCGTAACGGGATTCGATAAAGATACGGCGTTCGATCTCGGCGGAGTTTACAGAATTTGTATCAGTTTTGACGATGAGGCATTAAAGACCTACAAGGTCGTTATTGCAGACAATGCTTTCAAAGACAATAACTATATTTCGGAAGTTTACGTTGGTTCTCAGGTGGTAAGTATCGGCGAAAAGGCGTTTGCAAACACGTCTAACCTTACGAAATTCATCGTTTCGGACGGCGGGCTTGAAGAGATTAAAACAAGAGCGTTTGAAAATGCGGGATGCGTTGTAAACGGAGAAACGATTACCGTAAATGAAAACATCAAAAAGAACGGAATCAAATTCGTATTGCCGCTTGCAAAAATGAAGAATATCGAACCTTATGCGTTCAAAACGAAGGGTATCTTTGTATTTACCGCAACGGAATCGGAAGGTAACGAGGATAATCCGAGAAAGCTGACGGCAGCTGCGAAAGCCGGTGAGTATTTCTTCGTGGAAAGTATGTCGGGTGATTATTACGGTATTATGCAGTATGTAAAAAATACCGACACGAAAACGATGAAAGACAACGTAGGAAACGATGATTTGATTACGATTTACGACGTTCGTTATGTGGCGACAGCGGGCGGATTCAATGACGCAAGCGGACATATGGGAATCGGTTATTCGCTTCGCGGTAAAGCATACGAATGGGGAGCATGGAGTGAGGATTTCGCGGCAAAACAGCATTACGTTTATCGTTACGAAGTGATGGAAGGCTCGGTATACTATCTCGGAAACGCTTTCAATTATATCTCTTTCGGTATCTTCTCAAAGATTCACAAGAATGCTTTTACCGATATGGAAGAAACGCATTATGCCATATACAATAACTGCGCATTTGATATCTGGATGGACGCGGATAAAGTCAAGAATCAGGATTCTTCCCTCTTTGAAGAAGGCTGGTTCAACGGCAGAGCGAACTCCGAAAATACATTTATGAGTAGGCTTCAAGATCACGAAGATTTTTACCTGTAAGAGACAAAAGGAACGGTATACGCCCGCAAAATCGGGCGTATACGATTCCGCTTTATAGAGGGTGCAATGAAAAAGTTTTTTTCTGAAGTTGTTATATTTATATTGTGCGTCGCATGTCTCGCCGCATTTTCCGCTTGCGGTAAAACCGACGTAAAGACGCCGCAGGACGTTATTAAAGAAGCGTACGGCGATACGGAATATAAAATCTCTTTTTCGTCCGAAGGGCTTGACGAACCTTTGGAAGATTTGACGTACACGGCAAAAAGCATCCCCGTTTTACCTTCGCCGCAGAAAGTCGGCTATGTTTTCGGCGGCTGGTTTTTTGATAAGGAATATCATACGCAATATCAGGATAATCTGCTACTTATGACAATGAGCGACGTAACGCTTTATGCAAAGTGGCTTAAAGAAGATATGACCGTAAGCGGAACGTACGATATAGATTTTGAAGCCGAAATTCTCGAAGATACGATAAAAAAAGGGCAGACCGCGGATGAATTCGGCGGTTATAAAAAATTCCCCGAAAACATTTCGGTTGAAAATACATACATTGAAAAATCGGATAACGATTTATTGCTTAAAATCGAATACGACTGCATTGATCCGGAGCCTTACGGCGCGCTTGCCGATTCCTATAAAGTAACGGTAAACGCGACTAAAAATCCGTCAAGCGTTTATATAAAAGAAAGCGTGAATTCGCTTTCGGATACGGTGAAAACGATATATATCCGCATAACGGATACGGACTTATCAAACCCCGTATATCTCGATATCGAAACGACTAACTGGAATGCGGAAGGGCTTTCCGATGAAGAAAGATACGGTACGACCACAACTTATACCGTCGAATTCAGAATAACAAGGCTGATAGGATTTAAGACGCCTTACGTCGATACAAGCGTTCCGCTTGAGGACGGATATTATCTTGTAAGAAGTTATAATAAGACGATAGAAAATAAATCGTCTATGGGTGACGGCTTCAATTCGGTTTTTTCTTATCTGAAAGCGGAAAACGGGAAATATAAACTGATTAAGCCTTTTACGCCTTATGCGGGGCTTGTTAAGTTTACGCTCGGAAAACTCGAAGAACCTTATTATCAAAATCTGTTTTACAGAATGATGTCTTTTATGCCCAATCAGTATTGTTTCGAGCTTGACACGACGGGCTTTGACGGAGAAGTCGAATCGAATTATTATCCCGAAACTTACAAAGCGAAGAAATACGTGGATTATTCGGTGGAATTTCATACGGACGACTATAAGGTATATTCGGTTATCGATCTCGGAACAAACTTCAAGCGCGAATTCGGAATTATGTATTCCGTTTCGGGCTTTATGGAGGTTGCAGGCGGTATGGGATCGGGCGTGCAGATTTTGTATATGGATTACGACCATATCATAAAACTATCCGACGAAAACGTCGATTATAAAGAACTTTCGGGCGATAGTTATTCTTTTGAAACGTCGGGAAGTTTTTATCCCGGAAACTATTCCGATCTTAACGATAAAAACTTGACTTATGACGAAACGCTGAAAAACGGTTTGTCAACAAGGATGATCAACTTCTGGTATTCGGCAACCGACGTAAACGCACCGTATGCCGCGAGAAGAGTGTATAACAGTAAAATAACGTTCAGACCTACCGACGAAACAAACTCGAAAAACGTATCCGAAGCAAGATATGAGATAGCCCATTTCGATATTCAGACAAATATATACGGGTATGACGCCGAAAAAAGCAGAAAGAACGGAGAAGAATTATACTACGATTCCATGTCCGTGCAGACGTTCGGCGCGAATGGAATGCGTGAATCGTCGAATTTCAGGATAGGAAAAACCGTCAATCGGGGCGATGTTTTAAGGCTCGAAGATATTTACCGAGAAAAAGTATCCGAAGATACCGATTTTTCGACGGTTCGATACAAAGGGTTTGCTTTAAGCGGTGATAAAATCGATTTTTCAAAAGAAATCACGGTAAATAAGGCTTTTGCGTTTTCTTCCGATTGTGCAATAGTGTTTACCTTTACGGATGACGACGGTATCACAAAAACGGCGATCGTCGAACTCGTCGAAAAAAGCAATCCGGATTATCGAATAACCGACGAAAATCACGCTTGGAAATGGTCGGAAGAAGATAATGCCTACGTTTCCGATACGATAGATAAAGAAGGTGCATCGGTGGAGTTGCCGGCACTTACTTACTCGTGGACGGGCGTGAAAAACGTGCGATTCAGAAATAATTGGTACGACGACGAATCGTGCATAAATCCGCTTCACGTCGGCATTTTCACGAATATGAACGGCGTTTATTCTTTGACGTATATCGGGCATCAGAAAAAAGATTTTACGGCGTCCGCGTATGAAACTTACGTGTGCTACGAACTCGTAAACGTGTACGGGGAAACGGAATTTATTCGGTTCAAATACGTTACTTCGCAAAAGGAAACGTACCGTATCGAGTCCGATAACGGTGAAATAATGGACGAAGGCGACGTTAAATACGACGAGTACGGAAAAATAAAAGACGTCAAAGCAAGCGAGTCGGTATATCTGACTAAGGATAACTGCGACGAAAAACTTTCGAGATCCTTCAGTATGATGATCGGCGACGACGCGCCTTCTCGTATGAGTCTGACAGGATTTTCTGCCTTTTTGGTGGATAAAAACAATCGTAGTACGACGATTTCTCGTGATATCGGAAGCGGCGATATAGATTCCGTAATGAAAGAAATAAAAGGCTATACGGAAAAATATTCCTGGTTTACCGTATCGCTTGAATTTTCGTATTTTGGAAATAAATTCAACAGTAATTATATTTATGGCGTAGGATTTTCCGGTGAAAAAACTACGGATATGCTGAAATATAATTCGTATTTTGCAAACACTTTGTATACGATGAACATTCCGCGCCTTTACAGCGACGACGGCAATGAAATCGCAAAGTCGTACGTAAGCGTTAAACACAGAATCGGCGGTAAAACCGACAACAGTTTTTACGCAAACAGGACTTATACGCTTAATAAAGGCGAATACGAATATTCCTTGAAGTTTAACGAGGCGGGTGAGTTTTACGTCGGTTTCGGTTTTTCGATAAACGGAACGTCTTATTCGTTCGGGCAGATCGTCAACGTTTTATCGGATAACTGCGACGTTACGATCACGTTTGTTACGGATAAGGATCATCCTTTTTCCGACGGGCTTTTAGAGCGGACGGTAACATACAATCTGAGCAACAACATCAACGCGCTTAACGAAAAGGAATTTGCGGGAAACGATATTCTGTTCGGTTGGACGCAATATATCGGCAAGGACGCAACGTCCAAAGACGTCGTTAAAAACGGCATAGACAATTTTATAAGCAGGTATAATTCGCAGAACGTAACGTTGTATGCAATATGGGACGGCGGTATTTCCGTTACCGCAAAATCGGAAGGAAACGACGATAGAGTAAAACATTATTTCAGGGATTCTTCAAGCGGATATTATGTTATCGATTTGTCCGTGTATAAAGTTTATGCGCCTGCCGGAACTGTTCTCGCCGGTTGGACGGGCGGTTTCTTGGGCGATGGCGTTAAAAACGGAAAAATTTATCTGAACGAAGTTACCGATGATAGCGATTATTTTACGATTAACGCCGTATACAAAAAAATGCTTACCGTAAAATATTCAATCAATGCGACATATTCCGCTTCTGTTATAAGAAACGATTCCGTAATTGAAGGAAACGGTCTTGAGTCGAACAGAACGGTCGTTGCAAAAACGGGTTATACGTTTAAGGGTTGGTTTGTTCAGGGCGATGAAAGCAGGACTATAATTGACTTATCGACCTATAAGTTCACTAAAGATACCGTTCTTGTCGCGGTGTTTACAGGCAGCGAGGGAAATGAAGTATGGTAAAATTCAAAAAAATCTTTGCTGTAAGTATAGCGGTATTTGCACTGATCCTTTGCGGATTGTTTCAATCGGTTTCAATTAGCTATGCCGCAAGCGAGCAGGTGATAAGCGGCGGTGACGGAACGTATACCGTTCCCGTAAACCTTGATTTGAAGATGGGTGCGGATAATTTTACAAATCCCGTTACCGTGGAGAAATTCGGCGGCAAGTATTATATGACGTTCGGGTTCTCTTCGTCGATAGGCTATCTGAACCTGAACCTTGACGGGAAAGAAGTCGGTAAAACAAGCGAAAAGAAAGACGGTTGGACGTATTATACCTATACGCTTTCCGAAAACAATCTGAAAAGCAAACTTTCGTTTTCGGCGTACATAAACGCGATGTCGCGTGAGATGAGTTTTACGGCAACGCTAAATTTATCTTCGTCGGAAAAAACTTCCGAAACCGTTCGCGATTTAGGCGAACGGCCTGCGGAATTTGTTCCCGTTATTTCAACGAAAGCGGCGGCTGAATATTCTTTGAAAGTCGGCACGGTTTTCCCGATTCCCGAAGCGACGGCAAACTTGGGCGACGATGATTGCCCGGTCACGACCTCGGCGTATTACGGCGACGAGGCGGTCGATGTGTCGGGTGAAAAACTTGTTCTCGGCAAAGTCGGAACGTATAAGTTGGTCTATAAGGCGATTAACTCGCAATATAAGACATCATCGGGTAACGATTCGTTCTCGGAATACGTTGTTACGATTCGTTCCGCGGCGGGCGAAAACGATATTGTTAAATTCAGAGATGCAAATAACGTTTTGCCCGAAAAAGCGGGAATCGTCGCGGGAAAACTTGCGGTCGGCTCGGAAATTTACGAAAAAGCGGCTTCCGCAATGAAAAAGAATGCGGACAATTTCGAGGTTTATTCTGCTGAATTTCTGAGTGAAGACGGCGAAGTCATAACCTTGAGCGGTAAAGTTGAACTGTTGTTCCGCGCGGACGATTATTTTGACCGCACGAAAGCCGAAGTTTACTATATGGACGACAACGGCAGTTTGACAAAACTTTCCGCGAGCGGATACGGAAGATACGTTGTTACCGCAACGGATAAAACGGGAACGTTTATCGTCTGTATTCCGGGCGTGGCGTTTCATATGCCGATGTGGGGATACGCTTTGATTTTGGTCGGAGCGGTAGTTATTCTTGCAGGAGTAGTTGTGACTATTATAGTTGTAGTGAAACGCAAGAAGAGAATGATGAATTCATAAGGAAAGGAAAATGCTTGAAAACACAGAATCGCAAGAAATGTATTTGACGACGATTTATGTGTTGCAAAAGAAAAACGGGATGGTACGTTCTGTTGATGTCGCAGATGAACGTGGATATAGTAAAGTGAGCGTTCATAATGCAATGAAACGTCTTGAAGAGTTTGGCTATGTAACATTTCATCAAGGGAAAATAACATTGACGAAGTGCGGTATTGAAAAAGTTAAGAACATAGAGCAGAAACATCAGACGATTGCGAGTGCGCTGAAACTTATAGGCGCGAGCAATGATATTGCGGAAGAAAATGCTTGTCGTATGGAACACGTTATCACCGATGAGGCGGCGGATCTTTTGAAACTTTATGTTGAACAACGGACTGCGGAGCAGGAAAATACAATCGCAATTAAAGTATAAAAGCAAAAATCTGACCGATAACTGATAAGGGAATTATTATGGCAAACGAAGCGCATAAAATCAAACTGCTTGTCTTATGGGATATTCTCTGTAAAAACACAGATCCGTACTTACGTTTGTACGAACTGCGGAGCAATTACCACGCAGAATATGGGCGAGCAATACGAGCAGGTTTCTTCTTATATAGAATATCTGTTCGAGCAGTATCAACCGTATATGTGGTGGGTGCTTTTGGCAACCGCAGGCGTATGGAGTATCGTGATGGGCGTATTCTTTGCGATTGCACAGAAGAACGAGGAAAAAGAAAAGGCGAGAAAAATGATTAAGAATTACGTCATCGGACTTGTCGTAATCTTTGCCATTCTCGTTGCTTGTCCGTATCTTGTAAAAGGTGTCGCGGCATTGATTGCAGGGTAAAAAGACAAGGTTTTACAAAAAATTCAATGTTATGGCGAGAAATCGACTTGACAACGCACTCAATTTATGTTATTATTATCGTGCGAATAAAAAGAGTGTTGCACGCATAAAATAACATAAGGAGGTGCGCAATAATGACTGTAATGCAATGTATTGACGAGTTTGTTCAGAAAGTAGAATTGAGAGTTCCCGTGTATACAAATGAGATTTACGAGTATGTAAAATCGAAGTTGCCAAACACGGATAAAGCAACATTTAATGTATTTTTGCAACGTTATGAAAAGCGTAATCCCGACTTTGTGCGTTACCAAAAAGGTGTTTACTACAAGGCGGTGCATACGCCTTTCGGCGTTGCGGGAATCGACACAACCGAACTTATTAAAAGGACGTATCTTGTAAACGGCGATGAGGTAATCGGATACGAGTCCGGACCGTCTTATATGAATAAGATAGGACTTACGACACAAATGCCGAATATGACTTATATCGTAACCACGCGAACGAGATATACGACGGAAGATAAGAAAGACGGCATATATCTTATTAAACCCGTTATTCAGATCAATCGGGATAATTACAGATACTTGCAGTTACTCGATATGCTCGATAATAAGATGAAAGTAAAAATCGAAGCGGATAACTACCAAGAGATTTTAAGAAAGCAAATCGGCACTTTCGGTTTGAGTTTTGAACGGCTTATAGGCTACGCGAAGTATTACAATAACAATAAGGTATATGCAGGGCTTTCGGAACTTGCGAGAGGAGTAAACTGAAATGAATTTACATTTAGATAAAGCGGCATTTCAACTTGTGGTGGACGAAATATCGAAAAAATGTTCCGTTCGCCGCGACGTTTTGGAAAAAGATTATTA
>ULUE01084235.1_pt1 | contig 17407 bp, 15 predicted proteins | sample 1958211 | NCBI WGS metagenome assembly ULUE01 (sample SAMEA4835752, study PRJEB28245) | human gut metagenome | biome: gut microbiome; material: fecal sample | place: Denmark | collected 2008 | reverse complement strand
GTCCCGCACCGTGACCGCCGCCGCTGCCACTACCGCTGCCGGGACCAATACCGCTGCCAGTGCCTGTGCCATGGCCTGTTCCGTGACCGCCGCCGCTGCCTTTTTTTGCACCTGCAGGCACATGCTTCACTACATGCTTATGCTCTATCTTGCCATCAGGCAGAGTAATCGTTTCTTCCTCCACGACTTCCTCCACCTGCTCCTCGCCATCGTCGGCAGCATCAGCGACAGCTTCATCGCCGCCACCGCCTCCTCCGCCGCCGGCATCAAAGAACACTACGGTGTCAGCATCCGCAGCCGACGGCTGTATGGCAAAGACGCCGGAAAACGCCAGTGCAACGAACAATATAAAATGTATTATCAGTGAACCGCAAAAGCCAAAGCGCTGACGTGCCTTCGCCTGCAGCTTTTCTATCTGCTTCATCGTTACTTACCGCCATCCGTCGCCAGGCCGAAGCGTGCTACGCCTGCGCCCTTCAGCTTATCTACCAGCTTAATCACCTCGCCGTACTCCAGCGCCTTTTCCGCACGAATGACAACGGCGAAGTTTTTGTTCTTCTTCTGCTCCAGGCCTGCCTGCAACGCCAAGGCCTCCGCATCCGTTTGGGCATCGCCCAGATAAATGCTGCCGTCGGCCTTCATCGTCACGGCGAAGGTTGTCGTGGTATCCGTCGCCGCATTTTTGGCCTGCGGCAGCTTCACCGGAATCGTTTTCATGTCAATCATATACATCGTGCTCAGCATAAAAAAGACCAGCAGGAAGAACATAATATCAATCATCGGGATAATCATCAGCGGCGGCGTTTTCCTGTTACGCACATCTCGCAGCTTCATGATCTTGCTCTCCTTGTTTCAGCCTCCAGCAGTGCGCTGAAGCACTGCTCCATATCCGTAATCATGTTGTCCATACGGTGAGCGAAATAGGAATGCGCGCACAACGAAAGAATGGCAACGCACAAGCCTGTCGCCGTCGCAATCAGTGCTTCACCGATGCCGCCGGTAATCGCCATCGGCGCACCCGCTTCCACGTTGAAAATGCTAAAGGCACCGATCATGCCCACAATGGTTCCCAGCAGTCCCAGAAGCGGGGACATCGTTACGATAATGCCCAGGTAATCCAGCTTGTCGCGCAGCGTCGCCATAAAAATACCGGCACGGCTTTCGAGGAAGGCGCTCTTTTCTGCCTTGCCGCCTGCAACAGCCTCTACATCGGCAAGCATCTGCGCGCACTGACCGCTGCCCTTGCGCGCCAGCTCCGTCGCCACAGCAAAATCACCGCTGCGCACGGCAGCACAATAGCGGGAGGCAAAGGCTGCGCCGCTGTCCACGCTCTTATAATATATAAACCGCTCAATGGCGATTGCTATCACAGTTATAGAACAGGCGAGCAACGGCCACATAACCAGTCCGCCCTTATAAAAGTACATTATCAAATCTGTTATTGCCTGCATATTTTCCTCACAAATCTACAAATGCTGTCGTACTTTTACAGGAGGTGCATACTGCTCCCCAAAGTACAGAAAGGAGCAGTATGCTGTATATTATGGAATCAAAACTCTAATTAAAAGGTCATCTCTGCGCCTACACGCCACATACGACCATCAATCCACAAGTTTTCACCAAGATCTTTATCAAAGATATTGTCTACACCAGCGTAAACGCGGCAATTTTTATTAATTACCTTATTAACGATGAAATTAACCGTATTATATGTGTAATCTTCACCAGAGTAACGATAATCAACATACCATTTATTCGCCAAAGTTGCAGTCAACGGATTTTCTTCTGCATCAGTCCAGCTTAATTTAATTGCACCAGAATGTTTAGCTCTGCTGGATAAACGCTCATCCGTGTCTTTGTCTTTAGCTCTTAAATAAGTATAGTTAGTCATTAAATTCCAATGTCCATCAAAATTATAACCAAATTCAACTTCAGTACCAAAAATTTCAGCTTTATTAATATTTTCATAACTGCTATCAGCACGAACAGCCAAGCCAGGAATATACTTATTCAACAGATTTCCGTCCGCATCATAATATTTAGTATCTGAACTATTAATCATATCTTTGATTCTGTTATAGAATGGAGATACTTTATAATTTGCTTTACCACTTTCGCCTTCAAAAGCAAAATCTACATCAAAAGATTTTTCAGGCTGTAAATCAGGATTACCAACAACATTAACCGTCATACCACCCATTGCTTTTTGCATGTTAGCATAAAGTTCATATAAAGTCGGTGCACGGTAGCCAGTACCAACATTAAATTTAATTCTATTATTAGCATTTAAGCTATAAGTAGAACCAAGTTTAGCAGTAATTTCACTACCGAATTGGTCATGATAATCCCAACGTAAGGCAGGAATAACTAACAGCTTATCTCCTAATTTAATTTCGTCTTGAACATACGCTGCGTAAGTATCAATAGTATGGTCAGAAACACCAACACCCCAAGGCATTACAGGTAAGAACAAAGAACGATATGTTCTATCAGATGTTTCATGTTTATATTCTGCTCCGTAAGTAACTTTATTGTTTTCATTAGCAGTATAAGTATCTTTACCTTCAACAACTAATTTTTTGAATTTGTGCTCATCATTAGTATTTAAGAAAGACCCAAATACCGTAGAGTATGGTCTATCTTTATAAGTTTTGATAGCAGTTTGATCCTTGCTTAATTCACTGTAATAAGTTCTGAAGCTATAATCGTTCTTCTGATCTTTACCATAATACATTAAACCAAAATCTTTGCGTTCTTGATTGTAGGATTGATTTTGGGTAGATAAGCCATAAGTTGCACTAGTAGAAGCTGCATTAGTCTGTAATTTTTCTTTCATGTAACCTGCAGTAATATCTAAGCCACGATTTTCATCAAAAGCATAATCTACGTCAGCATTAAAGTACAATTTGTTACCAAATTGGTTGCTGTTGCCGGGACTGCTAAAACGCTCACGAACTTTAGTACGACGACCATCAATCTTTACAGCAACTTTGCCTTGGCGACCAGAAGCATAATTAAAGTATTCACTAGTTTCTTTAGAGCCAGTGCTAAAACCGACCACAGCATTAGGACTAGAAGCTTTCTTGGTTATAATGTTAATGACACCACCCATAGCTTCAGAACCATAGATAGCACTACCAGCACCACGAATAATTTCAATACGCTCAACATCAGCCATGTTAATACGATTCAAAACATATACGTTCTGAGTGGCAGGAGTATCTTCATCAGCCATACGCTTGCCATCGACAAGTATCAAGCTGTGCATTGTATCCATACCACGAACCATGACTTGATTACCAGTCATACCAAAGCTTTGTACGTCAATACTAGTAGCATATTTTAAGGCATCTTGCACACTATAAGCACCCATTTGCTTCATTTCTTCTTGAGTAACTACTTGAACAGCAGTAGGAACCTCTTTTTTCTCCAGCTGTGTCTTGGTGGCGGTCACAACGTAATCCGCACCGCTGTATTCATCGTAATTATCTGCCTCAGCAGCAAATGCCATATGGCCAACTGCACTGACAACGCAGGCAGTGAGTAAGGCTATCTTCTTTTTGTTTAAATTTCTCATAATGCACCTCTTTTTTCTACTTGTTTTTTATGGTATATTTCACACCCGTAAAGTCAGCAACCGCTAACTAACGGATAAAAAAATATCGAAAGAATTTATTTTCTGTCGAACCACACGACAAAATCACCCGCAGGCTTTTCGCCCTTCTGTTTGCGCTCCAGCGGTGTGATTACGGCAACCTTGAGCTCAGGACGCAAAGCTTCCAGCTTTTGCGCTGTTCCCAGATGCGCATCGGAATGGAAGCAACCATTGATATGCAAAATCTGCATATTCTGATGTGCGTCGGCAAACGCAGCAATGCTCTCGGCCATCTTGTCATCCTTCAGGCATTGCGCCGCATACACGGCAGCCAGGCGCTGCGGCGGCATTTTCATCGGCGCTGCCGGGGAACTCATCTGCGCATAGAATTTATCCTTATACGCACCCTCGGGAGCATAGGTATGCTTGGGAAGCCATTGCTGATACTGCGCCTCCACGCCCTCCGTCGAAGCGTTGTTTTTCGCTACGTGCGCTGCCAAAAAGCGCGGTACGTTAGCGGCAATAACGGGCATTTTCTTTTCTTTGGCAAAATTTACCAGCGGAGCATAATCCGTACGATAATTAGGCCAGGGACGGCTTGCAGCGAGAAAATCTTCTTCGCTCAGAGTATCTGCCAAAAAGTTATTTAACTTACTTTGGTTATCTGCCTCAAACATTTCCATGGATAAGGCCATTTCCTCGCCTTTTGCCTTATACATTGCCTTTAAAAGCTCTAATTCATATTGGTGTATTTCACTTTGGTCATGATATTCACCAAAGAAAACTACATCATACTTTTGCAGCTTGCTTGCCAGCTGCGCTACTGTTAAATTTTTACCGCTCTGCGCATCGCTGAACTGCGCCGCACCTGCGGCACCTGCGCCCAGGCACAGCATTGCCATGCTAAGAGCGATTGTTTTCATGAATTTATTCATCTTAATCATGCTCCTCTACACTATACGGAAAGCACACGGGGTACTGCGTCCCGTGGGCCTCGACACGCATGATCACAGCCTTCACATCATAAAGCTCTTCAATCACAGACTGCGTGAATACCTCGTCCGTAGGTCCGTCTGCCATGATGGTGCCCTTTTTCAGCGCAATCAATCGCTCACTGTAGCGCGCCGCATGGTTCAAGTCGTGCAGCACCATGATAACCGTCAGCCCCATTTCGTTATGCAATCGCACAACAAGCTCCATCAGCTCCAGCTGATGATGCACGTCAAGATAGGTCGTAGGCTCATCGAGCAGCAGAATCTTCGGCTTCTGTGCCAACGCCATGGCCAGCCACGCGCGTTGACGTTCGCCCCCGCTCAGGGTATGCACCAGGCGCGTACGCAGCGGTCCCAGCTCAGTAAACTCCAGCGCCTCTTCAATCGCCAGGCGGTCCTCCTGATTGAGACCGTCGAAAAACTTGCGGTACGGCATTCGTCCGTAGCACACCAGCTCCTCCACAGTCGTGCCGCCGGGAGCGTTCGCGCTTTGCGCCATCACTGCCAGCGTGCGCGCCACCTCTTCCGTAGACATTTTGTTGATATCCTTGCTGTCGAGATAAACCGCACCGCTCGCAGGCTCCAATAAACGACATAACGCCTTCAGCAGCGTTGATTTGCCGCTGCCGTTCGGCCCGATAATCGTCACAATCTCCGGCTGGGAAATATCCAGCGTCAGGTCCCTGATTATCGTGTGCTCGCCATAGCGCAGGGTAATTTTTTGTGTATGTAATGTCGGGATATTCATAGCTTAACGCATCCTCCGTTTCAGCAGATACAAGAAGAACGGACCGCCGATGAAGGACATGAAGATGCCCACGGGGATTTCCAGCGGACTGAAAAGCGTTCTTGCCGCCGTATCGGCCAGTGTTACCACCGCACCGCCGGCAATCGCCGCACATGGCAGCAGGTATTCGTGGTCGCTGCCGATTAACAGGCGCATGATGTGCGGCACGATGAGGCCCACAAAGCCCAGCATGCCTGCTACGCTTACGGAAACTGCCGCCAGCAGCGCGGAAAGAAAAATTAAAATTGTACGCATACGCATCACGCGTACACCCAAGCTCTTGGCCAACTCATCACCCAACTGCAACGCATTTAGGGAACGCGCACACAAAATCGTGCCGATAATGCCAATAGCGCTATAAGGCAAAAGCATTTCCACATGCCCCCAGCTGCGCCCCTGAAAACCGCCGGCCATCCACATAACCGTGCCTTGGATTCTGTCGCTGTAAAATACGTTCAGCGCCGCCATACCACCGCCGAAGAAAGTGGCAACCGCCACGCCCGCCAGAATCATGCGCAAGGGGTTGATGCCCTTTTCCCACGCCAGGAAGAAGACGATGCCCGTGGAAAGCATGGCGCCGACGAAGGCTGCCAGCGGCACCATAGCGGATTGCTCCGGAAAAAGCAGCATTATCACCATCGCAAACAGTCCCGCACCGGCACTCACGCCGATGATACCGGGGTCTGCCAGCGGATTGTGCAGCACACCCTGCAGGTTGCAGCCTGCCAAAGCCAGGTTAGCTCCTACAAGCACCGTAATAATCGTGCGTGGCAGGCGGATGAGGTTCACAATGCGGTCGGTGTCCGCATCAGCCTCACCCAGCAGCGCTGCCCATGTTTCGCTCACCGAAAGGCTCACTGTACCGCTGCCAATGCTCATGAAGATGCCTGCGACAAGCAGGATGCACAGGCCGAAGAACACTGCTATGCGCACTTTTTCTTTTGTTTTGGCATCATTACTCATTACTTGGCCTCTCCATAGATATATTCTTTCATAATCTTCATCGCGTCGATGGTGTGCGTGCCGGGGTTAACGGTAAACAGGCTCGGCGGCAGCTGGTAGACACGGTTGTTTTTCACAGCATTTACATCATGCCAGATAACGTTATCACGCATATTGGCGCGCAGCTTTTCCAGAATCTCCTTGCTGCCGCCCATGGTAATCAGCATCACGATGTCGGGGTTTTCCTTGGCTACGAATTCCATGCTCAGCGGAATATAGCTGCTGTCTTTTACGTTTTCGGCCTTGTCTGCAATGTTTACGGCGCCCAAACGCTCTGCCAGATCACCGCCGAAGCTCTTTTTGGTAGACATATTAAAGCTGTCCGGCGAGCCGAAGATGATCAGTACCTTCGGTCCCCTGCCCTTCTGTACGTCCTGCGTCAGCGCGGCATATTCCTTTTCTATCTGCGCACGCTTGGCGGCAGCTTCCTTTTCTCTGCCGGCAAAGCGGCCGAAGTCGTCTATGCTTTTCAGCACGTCCTCATAGGAGTTTATCATGTTCAGGTAAAGCGGCACGCCGGCCATTTCCAAGGGCTTGCGCAGCATTACGTGGAAGGGTACGTTCGTACCTACAACCAGGTCAGGCTTCAGGCTCATGATTTTTTCCAGATTGGGCGCGTGGATCATGCCTACTTCGGGTATGTCCTTAATGCTTTCTTTGATGTCGTCGGGATATGATGTGCTGGTAGGTCTGCCGACGGCCTTGCCACCGATGGAGGTGAAGATTTCCAGATTGGAGGCATTGAGAAAGACGATTCTTTTGGGCTCCGCGGGGATATGTACCTTGGCGCCGGTGCTGTCGGTTACGCTGACGGCGGCGTTGGATGCGAGCTTGTGCTGGCCTCTTGCCAGCAGGAAGTAGCCTGCCAGGGCTATGATTACGACAAATACGAGTAAGATATATTTTTTCATACGCAACTCCCTTTACAATATTAGCTAGCGCTATCTTTAAAATTAAATTAGCCTAGTCTAACTTTACTATGACATTATCTTATAAGATGGGGTTTTTGTCAAGTTAAAATTAGCGTAGGCTAATCAAAAGATTTAGTTTGCAACATAAAGTTCCAGAGAGATATCTATTTTCAACACATCTTTTGTTTGCATTGTGCTTTGCAAGCACAGCTCCTTAACCTCACAGCCACCTCGTTCTGTCTGTCGCAGCCACCGCATCAGTGAATAAAATTCGCCGACGGCACTTATTTGCAATTTCTGCATCTGCAATCCATTCTGCAAAGCCACAGGCTTGCCCTCCATCTGCACGCTGTTCAGATGAATGCTTTGCGCTCGTGCCTGCTTTTGCAGGCGCTGCAGCCTGTTATTTAAGCTCAGATTCTGCTCTGCCTGTTGCTCCAGCTTCTTTTGCTTATCCAACAATGTAATCTGATATGTCTTGTAATCACTGTGCTCATTGGCAAAGCGCATCTGCCGCGTCAGCTGCATCTGCTTCGTATCAGCTTCTTCTGCCAACAACCGGCGTTCACTCCAAAGCTCTAACGCTTTTATTCCCAATCCTATTGCAAACACGAACGCTATGCCGACAAGTAAATTAATCGTTTTTTCTCCTGCTTTCATTGCTTGCCCTCCTTAATCTGCAACTGCAACTTATAAATAAGAACGTTATCCTGCTGCTGTGATTGCAGGAGCTCCACTCTGCTGTAATTACCGCATTTTTGCAGCTGTTCCACAAAGCTTTCTAAAGCCAAATTATCCACCGCCTGTCCTTGCAGCACTAAAGGTTTTTTACTGCTGTTGTATTCCAGCAGTGTCAGCCAACAGCCGGGCATCATCTGGCGGCAGATGTGCTCAACCTCACCACCTGCCTCTTTCGATGGTTTAGATACTGCAGCCAACAGCTTTTCCAAACGCTGACAGTTACGCTCAACGACCTCGCTTTCCTGCATACGCTGTTCCCACTCCGCATACTGCTCTAATTGCTGCTCTACCTCCTGCAAATCGCGCTGCGCCAGATAACAGCCTCCCCAGGCACTGGCATAAGCCAAAATCGCTAACCCTAAAGCTGCACAGCCTGCTTTTGTCAGATAACGGCCAAAAGTGGCCGCTATCCCCTGTAAGCGCCTCTGCTTCTGCCTGTATATTGATGGAAGAGCCTTCCCGGCAAACCATTTATCTGCTGCTTCATCAATCGTTTTACTGCCTAACAAAATCCCCTGCAGCTTCAGCATTAAACTTCTGCACAGCTGCTCCAGTTCAGCACGCGACGCATTCTGTAAGGCTGCAAACATTACCTGATATTGCTGTTCATCTGCTTCACCGATAACATGTGCTTCAAAGCTATAAGTATAGTCTTCATGCATCCAAGGAACGCTCTGCTGTACCTCCCATTGCAGTGCAGCCTGCAGTTCACGCCGCCGCATTGAAGGCAACACCATCTGTTCAGAATACATCATTGCTGCCGCAGGCAGCAACAAAACCGCTGCCCCCTCTTCTACATCACGTGCCAAAAGAATTTCGCGTAAAGCATCGGTAAGTCTTTGCTTATCTGCCAGACATTCCTCATTCAGCTGCTCCTGCCAGCTATGCTCACCATTCTGCCAATACGCCACCAGCCCCGTTTGCAGTGACAACAGCAAAAGCGCCTGATTACGGCGCCAACGGCAGCGCAAAGCGCACAGTACAGGCTCAAACAACTCCTCAACACTAATACTTTTACCATGCTTCATCATAAGAACATCCTCCAATACCATGTAATGATTTCTTTGCCACAAAAATACGCAGCAACCGCTCCTGCGCACAAAAACGGTCCGAAGGGAATCGCCTGTTTCAGCTTCCCACGCTTGCACAGCAACAGTAATGCTCCCACAATGCCACCGCTGATAAAGGCAAGCAGTAAACACAATATTCCCTGCTCTAAGCCAAGCCAGATACCCAATGCCGGCGCTAACTTGACATCTCCCTCTCCCATACCACCGCGACTAGCAAAATACAGCACCAACATTATTGTCAACATAATTCCAGCACCGTAAGCAGCATCAAAAAGCTGCCCCTCATACCACGCGCGTACTAAGCCAACTGCCGCTAAAATTAATGTTGTCTTGTCATAAAGCAGCATAGATTTCAGATCGGTATAGGTGTGATAAAGCAATCCAAGAAAAAAAATAACGGAAAACATGATTACCTCCTTAATTTTTTCCCAAAAAAGCAAACAGGACCCCTGCATTGCATTACTACAACACAGGAGTCCTAAAACTCTTTACTGCATATTTACTTTTTCTGCTTCCAGATAAAGCCAATGCGATTAGCCAAAGAGCTGAAAGTCTTTAATTGCCTCTTACCAGTTCAGGTTCTCAACCTCTTGACGGCCTTTGCCGGTCAGAGCATCCATCATGATGCGTTGCTCGATTTGAGCAGCCAGCTTCTTGGTGAACTTAACAGTATCCGGGTTAACGGACATGCTGTCGATACCGCTCTTAATGAGGAACTCGCAGAACTCAGGATATACGCTCGGAGCCTGACCGCAGATAGAAACGGTCTTGCCATCCTTATGAGCAACCTCGATCAGGTGACGGATTGCGCGGCGTACAGCCAGGTTACGTTCGTCATAGATATGAGAAACAGTATCGTTATCACGGTCGCAGCCCAGAACCAGCATGGTCAGGTCGTTGGAACCGATGGAATAGCCGTCAACAAATTTGTTGAACTGGTCAGCCAGGATGATGTTGGACGGAATCTCAGCCATCAGCCAAACCTTGAAGTCCTTACCACGGGACAGACCGCAGTCAGCCATAATCTTGGTAACCTTTTCGCATTCCTCTACGTTACGGCAGAACGGAATCATAACGTTCAGGTTCTTCAGGCCGAACTCTTCGCGAACTTTGCGAACAGCCATGCATTCGAGCTTGAATGCTTCGATATATTTAGGATCATAGTAACGGGAAGCACCGCGCCAGCCCAGCAGAGCGGAAGGCTCGTTCGGCTCGAATTCGTCGCCGCCCTTCAGGTCGCGGTATTCGCTGGACTTGAAGTCGGAGAAGCGCATGGTTACCGGTCTCGGAGCCATAGCCTGGCAAACTTGGCGGATGCCTTCAGCCAGTTGGTCTACAACCTTTTCCGGTTGACCGATTTTTATCAGATACAGCGGATGTTCATGGATATAAGTAGTCCAGATGAACTCTTCGCGCATCAGGCCGATGCCGTCGCAAGGCAGAGTAGCATATTTTTCAGCCAGCTCAGGATCGCCCAAGTTCATATAAATCTTAGTGCCGGTCGGCGGGAAGTATTCAGCAGCAGCAACTACCTGTTGTGCCGGCTGTTCAGCCTTCGGCTCTTCGATAATGCCTTCGTAAACTACACCATGAGTAGCATCAATGGTTACATCAATGCCATCAGGAATGGTGGTAGTAGCAGCTTCGCCACGGCTCTTGGTACCTACGATACAGGGAATGCCCAGCTCGCGGGATACGATAGAAGCATGGCAGGTCATTCCGCCGCTATCGGTTACGATTGCTTTCGCTTTCTTCATAGCCGGTACCCAGTCAGGAGCGGTCATTTCGGTTACGAGAATTTCGCCTTCCTTGAACTCGTCGATATGGGACGGATCCAAAATTACATGTACACGGCCTGCTACATTACCAGGGCTGGCAGGCAAGCCTTTAACGATAACTTTGCGATCAGTAGTCACTTTTTTCTCCTCTTTCGGTGCACCATTTTCTTTGTTACGACGGCTCCATACGGTTTCAGGACGGGCTTGCAGGATGTAAACCTTGTTATCGCGCTCGTCAACGCCCCATTCCATGTCCATGTAGCAGCCATAGTGTGCTTCAATTTTCTTAGCGCATTCAGCCAATTGTTTGATTTGCTCATCAGTCAGCTTCTGCTCATTTTGCTCATCCAGCGGTACAACAACCTCTTCGCAGTCGCCGTCAGCTTTGCGGATCAGCTTAATGTCCTGCGCGTTAACGTTCTTTTCAACAATCTCGCAGGTAGCTTTATTTACAGTATAGTTATCCGGAGTTACGGTGCCTTGAACAACATATTCGCCCAAGCCCCATGCGCCCTCGATGAGGATGTTCTTGTCGTCGCCGGTAGCAACGTTAACAGTGAACATAACGCCTGCAGCCTTGGAGAATACCATCATCTGTACTGCAGCGCTCAGTGCTACATCCAGATGATCAAAGCCTTGTTTTTCACGGTAGTAAACCGCACGGTCGGTAAAGCAGGAAGCATAGCATTCCTTAACCTTAGCAACAATGGTTTCTGCACCCTTTACGTTCAGGTAGGTGTCCTGCTGGCCTGCAAAGCTTGCATCCGGCAAATCCTCTGCGGTAGCGCTGCTGCGAACAGCAACGAACGGATCAGCCTGGCCAACCTTTTCACCCAGCTCTTTGTAAGCTTGGGCAATCAGATCCTGCAGATCCTGCGGCATTTCTTCGTCCATAATTGCCTGGCGGACCTTAGCGCAAACCTCGCGCAGCTGAGCGCTGTTGTCCACGTCCAGACCGGCAATTAATTTTTTGATTTTCTCGTACAGACCGGTCTTTTCAAAGAAGTATCTGTAAGCGCAGGCAGTAGTTGCGAAGCCATACGGTACAGGTACGTCAACATGAGAAGTCAGCTCGCCCAAGGAAGAAGACTTACCACCGGCGATTGCTACGTCTTTTCTCTCCAGCTGGTCAAACCACAGCAGGAATGCTTTTTCTTTCTCCATAATAATTTGCTCCTTTTAAAATACTATACTTTTTTCTGGGGAAATCCTTAATATAGTGTATACTATATCACATTTAAAGGGCATATTCAAGCGATTTCTGCAGTTTTTTTTAGATTTTTTGTGGAAAATTCACCGGCATGCTATAATACAGATAAAAGTGAGGTGCGTACCATGAATTTTATCTACAGCTTTTGCAGTAACATAAAAAAGGTAATTGCCCTTATAGCTTTAATGCTCCTTTTAACGCCCGTTATTTTAATTTTTACGCATACATCATTAGGCTATTTTCTTGTGCTGCTGCCCATAACACTGCTGATTATTTATCTTTTATATAAGATAAAAAAACTTGATCCGGAGAACGCTTTCATCTATAACTCCGTTTTAGTAATTCTGCTTTTCATTTTTATCCTCTTTGATTTGCGAAAGGATATAGTACTGCTTGGTTGCTTCGCTTATATTATCCATCTATTGATGGCATACCATCTGATCCTGAAGCCGCCTGCCATAACGCAGCAGCAGGAAAAAAATGATATAGAATCAGACACTATCAACGTCACCGGCTCTTTTATCACCTATGACGACACCTGCCCCGACGATGGCGAGGACTACGGCCCCGAAGGCAGCGTTATCTGGGGACCGCGTACTATCGAAGAAAATATCTATATCAACGGCAAATGGTACATCAACGAAAACAGCGAGGAATGGGAGGAAAACGAAGGCTGCTGAGCCATTAAACAATTTACGCAGACGCTCATATGCATGGGCGTCTTTTTTGCGCACAAAAAAGCGGTCCTACTAAAAGTAAGACCGCTAATTAACAATTGGTGGAGACGAGGAGAATCGAACTCCTGACCCCCTGCTTGCAAGGCAGGTGCTCTCCCAGCTGAGCTACGCCCCCAAAAGGCTTCACACGCATTTGCGTCGGAAACAAGTAAGATTTTACAGGAAAGCGACGCATTTGTCAAGCATTTTTTATTTGGTAATCAGCTCAACCAGCTTCAAAGTCATCAGGCAGGATTTTTCCACGGCAGCCATCGGCATAAATTCGCAGTTGGAGTGGAAGTTGAGCGCGCCGGTGAAATAGTTCGGCGTGGGGATGCCCTTAGTGGAAATAAAGGAACCGTCGGTGCCGCCGCGCATAGCGATATCCTTCGGCTCGATATCCAGCTCCTTCATCGCCTCGAAAATGTACTCAACGCATTTTCTGTTGTCATCGTTCAGCGCATCGGCAATGTTGCCGTATACGTCGGTGATATTCAGCTCAATGCCGGCCTTCGGATTCTTGGCCTGTACATATTCCACAGCATGACGGATGAACTCTTTGCGTGCTTCATACATCTTTTTGTTATGGTCGCGGATTTTGATATCCAGAGTTGCTTCCGCAGCGTTGGATTTAATAGCCTGCACCCAGATAAAGCCTTCGGTGCCCTCGGTGTGCTCCGGAGTCTGCATTCTGTCAAAGCAGTTGATGATATCTACGGCAACCAGCGCCGGGTTGACCAAAGTGTTCTTAGCGGACATCGGATGTGCGGTTACACCCTTGATTTTGATGTGTGCGCTGCCTGCGTTAAAGGTTTGGTATACAACCTCGCCCAACTCGCAGCAGTCAATGGTATATGCAAATTCAACCGGGAACTTGCTGAAATCCATCTTCTTGGAACCGCAAAGGCCAACCTCTTCATCCGGAACAAAGGCTACATAAATTTCGCCGTGCGGACGGCTTTCCTTAATAATAGTTTCCAGCGCTACCATCAGGTTGGCAACGGCAGCCTTGTTATCTGCGCCCAGTACGGAGGTACCGTCGGTGGTGATAAGGTCGCTGCCGATATATTTGTTCAGCTCGGGATGCTCGCTTACCTTAATGTAGATTTGCTTTTCAGCGTTCAGCAGTACATCGCCGCCCTGATAGTTTTTCACAATCTGCGGATGTACCTCGGGAGAAAGGTTTACGTCAACGGTATCCATGTGCGCAACCCAGCCTACATTCGGCACGGGAGCGTGGCCTGCAGGCAGGTTAGCCGGCAGACGTCCGGTCAGCACGCAGAATTCGCTGATTTCCAGGTCCACCAGACCAAGCTCAGCCAAATCCTCCTTCAGCAGCTTAGCCATATCCCATTGGCCGGGAGTACTGGGAACAACAGCACAGCCCTCCTTACTTTGGGATGGTACGGCAGCGTAACGTAAAAAGCGTTCAGTCAAACGTTCTTGCAAAGACATTTTCAAAGACCTTCTTTCATAAATACATATAACACCCTTCCGTCTGCTCGCTATGCTCGCAGCCACCTCCCATTTGAGGGGAGGCAAGGTGAATTAGCTATAGGACAAGAGAGGAGCTTGCATGATGTCACCCCTCTCCGCCTCGACAAGCTCGGCACCTCTCCCCGAGGAGAGGCTATCTTCATTATATCATCTCTGAAATAATATTACAGCGAAAATAAAGCAGATTGGCCCTATCATCTCACCAAGCCAAGACGAGCGAGAAGGGTTGCAGATGCGAAGGGAAGTTGACGACGGCGTACTTCTAGTACGTCGAGGAAACTTTCCACAGCAGATACGCCCTTATCACTCGTCTTTAAACACTACATTCTACGCGGGTACACATAATCAGCTTGTAAACCCAGAGGTATATCCATAAACCAGAAAGCATACAGCATAATAGTCAAAGTAACCAGCAACGTAATAGTGTACGGCGGCATCAGGGAGCTCAGCGTACCGATACCGGCGCTCTTCACGTACTTCTGGCAGTAAAAATGCTTGCGTCAAAAAGTCAAATGTATACAGTATTAATATTTTACTATATACAATCTCGGCAAAATCTGTGCTATAATAAACAAAGCAGTTACATCTGCCCCAAACAAAAATATAACAGCAAGGAGTTTTTTTCATGATACTTTCTCAACGTATTCAAAGCCTGACAGCATCTCCTATCAGAAAGCTGTCTCCGTATGCTGACGCAGCCAAGGCTGCAGGCAAAAAGGTTTATCATCTGAACATCGGCCAGCCTGATATTGCCACTCCGGCACAATTCATGGACAGCGTGCGTGAATTCCAGGCACCGGTAATCGCCTACAGCAATTCCAAGGGCGAAATGTTCCTCTTAAAGGCTGTACAGAAATATTATGCAGAAAAAGGCATGGATTATGCTATTGAAGATATTTTCGTTACCAACGGCGGCAGCGAGGCCCTGATTTTCGCAGTTATGGCTCTGTGCGACCCCGGCGACGAAATCATGGTTTTCGAACCCTTCTACGCTAACTACACCACCTTCTGCAAGGAGTTCGGCGCTAAAATCAACGCTGTTCCTACCAGCGTAGAAAACGGTTACCACCTGCCCAGCGAAGAAGAAATCGAAAAACACATCACTCCGAAAACCAAAGCGATTCTGCTCACCAACCCCGGCAATCCTACCGGCGTAGTTTATACCGAAGCAGAGCAGGACATGATTTCCCGCATCGTGCGCAAGCATAACCTGGCTTTAATCGCTGACGAAGTATACCGTGAATTCGTTTATGACGGTGCATATCGCAGCTTCGGCACCATGCCAGAATTAGACGACAACCTGATCATCATCGATTCCGTTTCCAAGCGCTACAGCGCCTGCGGTGCGCGCATCGGCTGCATCATCAGCAAAAACAAGGAGCTCAGCAAGCAGGTTATCAAATGCTGTCAGGCTCGTCTGTGCAGCCCGATTCTGGAGCAGGTCGGCGCAGCAGCTTTGTACACCACTCCGGCAAGCTATTTGGAAGAAGTTAACAAAGAGTACAAAAAACGCCGCGACACCATCGTTGCAGCTTTGAAGAAGCTCCCCGGCGTGAAGGCATCCGACCCGAAGGGCGCTTTCTACATCATGGTTAACATGCCTCTTGACGATGCAGAAAAATTTGCTATCTGGACTTTGGAAAACTTCGCTATCGACGGCGAAACCGTTATGTTTGCTCCCGGCAACGGCTTCTACAACACTCCCGGCAGCGGCATCAACGAAGCACGTCTGGCTTATGTATTAAAGAGCGAGGATTTGGAGCGCGCTATCTACATTCTGGGCGAAGCACTCAAAGCATATCCCGGCCGTGTAGAAAAATAAGCCTTAAAAACTTTAAAGCTTACAAAAAATCAGACCTCCTGAAAATTCAGGAGGTCATTTTTTATTTGCTCTGCAATGCTTCCGCCAGCAGTTTTTCATCATCAATCGCCTGCGACAGCACCTGCTGCGTATCCTCTCCCAGGCGTGGCGCACGCTTTTTCAGCGTCGCTGGCGTTTTGCTCAGCTTCATAGCGAAGCCAAGCTGCCTGTAGCTGCCAAGCTCTGCGTCCTCTACGTTCAGCACCATCTCGTTGGCCTTGGTCTGCTCCGCAGCCACCGCCTCGGCAAAATCCAGCACTGGCGTTACGCAGGTGTCCTTGCCCGCCAGCAGCTGCTCCCATTCAGGCAGCGTGTATTTGGCAAATTCCAGCGTCAGCTGCTGCTTTAAGTAATCGTGGTTAGCATCATCATCTATCAGATCCGTCATATCAGGGCGCTGCAGTACAGCGCACAGGTTGCTCCAGAACTTCTTTTCCAAGCACCCTACAGCAAGGTAGCGTCCTTCCTTCGTCGCATAAATATTATAGTTGGCGTTGGCACCGGTCAGCCAGTTGTTGCCGCGCTCCGCCACAAAGCCGCTGCCAAAGTACAGGCTGGCAGCACCGGGCATCAGCGTCATTGCCACGTTGTACAGGGAAATATCTATCTCCTGTCCCTCGCCCGTCATCTGTGCATGGCGCAGTGCAATCATAATGCTCATACCCGCCGCCATCGACGCATTCATATCCGCCATCAGCACGCCCGGAATCGCCGGCTTGCCCTGCGCCTCACCACTCATAGCGGTAATGCCTGCCAGGCTCACGTAACCGATATCATGGTCGGCCTGCTTGGCCAGCGGTCCTTTTTTGCCGTAGCCTGTCAACGAGCAGTAGATAATACGCGGATTCACCGCCTTCGCCGCCGCATAGTCAATGCCCAGCTTTTCCAGTACGCCCGGACGATAGCTTTCCACCACCACGTCAGCAGTTTTCACCAGCTCCAAAAACGCTCGGCGTCCCGCCTCCGACTTCAGGTTGAGCACTACGCTCTTTTTATTGCGGTTCAGCTGCAGATGCCAGTAACCGAAATCCTTTAAAAACGGCGGAAAGCTGCGGGCATAATCGCCCCGTTCCGGCTCTTCGATTTTGATAACCTCCGCGCCGAAATCGGCCAACAGCATTGTACAATACGGTCCCGGCAGCAGCCGTGACAAATCAAGCACACGAATACCCTCTAAAGCCTGCACAATAACGCCCCCTTAACAGCAGCATATTTTAAGACTGAGTTTTTATACTACCTGGAAGATA
>ULUE01038376.1_pt1 | contig 17407 bp, 18 predicted proteins | sample 1958211 | NCBI WGS metagenome assembly ULUE01 (sample SAMEA4835752, study PRJEB28245) | human gut metagenome | biome: gut microbiome; material: fecal sample | place: Denmark | collected 2008 | reverse complement strand
TGTGCTATGGTGTGTGCTGCAATCGGCACACACCATAGCGGGAAGGAGGAACCATGAAGGTCTGGCTGTATTACCGCCTGAGTCGGGACGAGGACGATGAACTGAACTCCCTGACGAATCAGCGGAAAATCATTTATGAATACGCCGTCACAAACGGGCACGAGGTCGTCGGCGAGTCCTTTGACGACAATGTCAGCGGAATGCACTTCAACCGCGAGGGCATTGACAAAATCTACGAAGTTGTGGAAGCTGGGAAAATCGAGGCGATCATTGTCAAGGATCTTTCCCGGCTGGGCCGTCACCGAACGCAGACAGCCCTGTTTATTGACTACCTGCGGGAACACGACGTCCGCGTCCTCTCGGCGACGGAAAACATCGATACGTTCAACGAAAACGATGATCTCATCATCGGCTTCAAGGGCTTGGTTAATGACAGCCTTGCATAAAGCATGACAAGAACAACCGCGGTGCGGGTGTAATCAGAAATCTACAACATAGGAAAGCTCTGTGCTGCGTGTTGAACGCGGCACAGAGCTTTTTCCGTTTCTGGCGGTTTGGGGCGGCATATTTGATGCCCTGTACGCAGGACGCACCTTTGCACTTCACGGAATCGGATAATAACCAGCCGAACCGCAAAAGGTCACGCAAAGCCGCGCACCGGCTGCACGATACCGTGAATCGCGGAACGATGCAATCCATACGCGCAGACGGCAGATACTTCACGAATCAGGCAAGCATTGATTTTTCTCACCTGATTTCACGCCAGCTTTGCCCGAAAATCTCTGCAAATCCGGTTCGTTTGGAAAGTGTTCACAGTTTAATTTGCAAAACCGTCTTGGCAAAGACATCTGGGGTTAAATCAATCTTCATGACCGGAGGTAGAAAATGTCTACCTCATTTCTGACTGATAGGATGGATTTGTATGCGATTTAGGGTCGAAAATCAAGGATTATTTCTCCTGTAAGCAGTTTCAGAGAATACAGACATATGATTTTGCATCGTGCCTAAAGCGCAGCTTAGACGGTGAGTAGGACGGCTTTTTCGCCTTTTCAATTTTGCATAAAACAACTATTTCACAGCCCTTTGATGGGGTGCAACCGCTGGTTGCTAATTTTTCAACCTCGCTTGGTGGACTTTTCGAGCCTCTTTTGATAAACTGAACACAGAAAATCTGCAAAGGAGAACCCGTCCATGACACTTGGAGAGAATATTGTACGCCTGCGAACACAGAAAAACTGGTCGCAGGGCGACCTTGCCGACGCGCTGGAGATCTCACGCCAGAGCGTATCCAAATGGGAGACCGAAGTTTCCCATAGTTAAGGATACCACACCACAAACCCACGCTTACATTACTTCCAGAACATCAAATTTGGGAGGTATCCACCATGAAAAAACTGATTTCCTGTGAGTTTAATATCGACACCGCCTGTGTGGAGTTGAAATATTCTGACGGTAGCATGATTTCCATTAACTGTACTGCTGTTGAAGATGAGATGGCGAATAGCCGTTTCCATCGGTCTGAACTGGACTGGCTCATCTACAACGATCCACTGTCTTATGCGGAATTGATTTTGAATGGTGATCCGGAAGAATATCTGCGAACCGTAACGGAGACTCCACAGTTAGATTTTGATTGATAAGCAAAGCCGCCAGAGGCACATCCAAGGAATGATGCTTCTGGCGGCTTTTAATGTTTTGCTAATTATAATGCGTATGTACTGCGTAGCTTTGACTGTGTTCTTGACCTTCCAAAAGGTAAAAAATGGAGTTCAAGAAAACCTTGATAGTAGATAAGAATTGATCTATTTTCAAGAGTACCAAAAATTTTTTATGCTCGTCAAATCTCATCTGCTTTTAATGCGATGTTTTAATACTACAAAAAGCTTGTTAATGCTATATTTTTGTGTTATACTGTTACTGATATACGGAAGGCGGTGGTGCTGTGAAAAGCTATAACGTGAAGGAAATCGCTGAGATGCTAAATACAAATCCTGAAACAGTTCGTCGATGGATTCGTGACAAAAAGCTTGATGCAACTATTGTGTCTAAAAAGGGTGGTCACATCATTTATGAGGCGGCTCTCCGTGAGTTTCTGAATTCTTCCCCTAAATATGCTTCAATAGCAAAAGCCTCATTAGCAGGAGCAGCAGTGGGGGCCGCTGTGTTACCAACGGTTATGATAGGAGGATTAATTGCTCAGAAGTTGATTGATGAAGAACAATTAAAAAAGGCTCAGATATCCAATAAAGATGTCATCAACTTCCTTCGTAGGGAAATCAAAAAATACGAAGAAGCCATCAAAATAAAGGAAGATACTATCCACCAGCTTCAAAAACAAATTCAAGATGATCAATTGCAAATCGCCGAATTTCAAAAGCTAATTGATAAATTATCTGCTGTAAAGGAGAATGAATATGAATGAAGTAAAGCAGAAATCCATTGAAGAGGAATCCATTGCTTTGGAGCAGAGCATGGAAAGTTCCTCAGAAAGCAAAAAGGGGGTTCTTGTATGGATTAAGGAGCATAAAGCTCAGTTGATTCTTGCTGGTGTCAGTATCACAGCCATTGTTGGTATCATTTGGGGAGTCAAAAACAAAGATGAGCTTACCAAATTGTGGTCGTCGCTTGCTAAAAGTATAAAAATGGATTCTGTAACAACAACGACCTCTATGCCGAAAATTGCGACGGCAACACCTGCCACTGAAGCGATTTTGCGAAAGAGACCATATACATCTCCGACAGAAGCCTTTGACGTGAGAAGACACATCAGAACAATGGCAGCTGGTAAACATCACTCGGCCGAAAAAGCTGCAGAGGCCGCAAAACTTGGAATTGATCTCCTCCCGAACCAAACACTTGTAGACCCGTATACGAAGTGTGCCGCGTAAAAAGAAGCTTATATGGTTATTGGCGATCCAGAAAAGTATATTAAAACGGTAGTAATTCTATAAAACTTGATATGCAAAGGGCACCCATGATTTCACATGGATGCCCTTTGTCTTAACTTGACCTTGTGGTCGGCAAGCAGCTTACCCACTTTTCTCCTTACAGACTCCGTGGAGCCTTTGGAGACCAGTGTTTTACCGAAATCAGCCTTTCGGCGGATGAGGGTCCCCTCCATGGCTATCCGCAGACTGAATACGACCGTCCAGCCCATGAATGACAAACTCAGTGCCTTGGTTTCGACTGATTTGTCTTCCAGCGTTTACTGCCTGTTCCTTGGTGGAATAGTGGCCACTGGAGCGTTGAGCTCCGCCACGTTTTACATCCCAGCCACCATTGGGATTGTGAACGACATGATGAGAAGAACGAGCCATACGCTTACCCCCTGTGTGCCTTAGGACAGCAGATTGCGCAACCGTCCGCATCGAGATAGATTTTCTTCGCATGAGCTACTGCCTCAACCTCGCTTTCAAAGTAGCCCACATACTGTGCGCTACGGATGCCAAGCTGTTCAGCATGCTCTTTTGTATGGACTTCATGATGAAGGCCAGGATTTAATGTCTGATTGTTGTTAACGTAGTAATAATGATACATATAATTTTCCTTTCTGCTTGACCAAACAAGCGATACATGATATTTTGATAGCGTACATATTGCAAATGAGCGGTTAATCTGTGCCAGCAGATTGCCGCTCTTTTTATTTGTGCATAAGACACCACCTCCTTAAAAGCTTCGGAAATTCACCTGTCCACGGCTTCCGTTGGGCCGGTGAATTTCTCTTTTTCTAATGGTTCCATTATACAGCTATTTCTGCTATTTAAAAAACTCATATGTTCGGTGTTTGGTGGCAAAATTAAAAAAATATAAGATATTAATTGAAATTGTTTGATTTTTGGTGGCAAATATTGTATAATGAAATAAGATGGGAGGAGTGTGCCTTGGGAAAAAAGCTATACACAAAAGAAAACATCTCCAAAGCCAAAACCGAATGGCTGGGCATACCCGAACTTGTGGTATTAAAAACAAACAGGGATGATGTTGTTTTAGAAGTTGTACATCGTAGATACTTTGAGGATGAAAAATTGCTTTGCCCTGCTTGTCGTTCTTCGAGAACCCGCTGCTCTAAAATTGTGGATCGAAAACTCAAAGATTTATTGTGGCTTGACGAGGACCACAAGACATTTCAAATTATCAGCCTACTTTATCATCAGCGTTATATGCGCTGTGATAACTGCGGGCAAAGCGTTTTCCCTGAGCCTACAGAATTTGGAGAAAAAGGATGCAAATTCACAAACCGGCTATCAGATGCCTTGGCAGATGGAACCTTTCAATTCTCATATAAAAAAGTATGCCAGCATTACGGTGTTCCAGCTTCTACTGCTTCAGTGGGTGAAGTAATGCGACGCAGAATCCAATGTAGGGAGTCATTGTTGCCGCCGGTCAGGACACCACATATCATTAGCATTGTCGAGGTGGTGTTTTTTGGGGAGTTCTATCCCGCTGTTTTAGGAATTTGGGATGATGAGGTTTATTGCCTGGATATTTTGCGAGATTCATCCGAGGAAACCTGTGGTGCATTTCTGAAAACATTGGATGCTAACCAAGTTGAAACCATATATGTAGACCCAGTCGATAGCTTATTTAGTGCTGTGAATCAGTACTTTCCAATGGCTTCAATTGTGGTGACTGATGAGGCGATTAAGCGATATGCCAGAAACGCTATGCTTGATATTATCCATTCCGATGGAAAGCGATTTCCGGTGGTTCATAAAGACCGGCGATTGACGGTACTCCACAAAGACCTGGATGATAGAACTGTCGTTCCCAGAATCAAGGAAGGGATGAAGAGTAGGCCGAGATTACAACGGGCTTACAATCACCATCAGAGATTGTTGGAGCTTATGGAAACCAAGTGGTCTATGGAAGATCTCCGAACATGGTCAGACCAGATTCCGACAGAGGTAGATGAGTTTTTGGCAGTTGGTGACATTATTGATATCTTTGGCGAGCAATTAAGCGGATTTTTGACACTGGGCGAGAAGCCACCCAACAATTATCAGTTTGCGGTGCAAGGCATCTGTGACGCTATCAAGGATATGCCGCACTGCATTTTCGATGTAATGCGTGGTCGCTGCATCTTCTCTATAACTCACGACACCATGGAAGAAAATGGAGAACTGTGGCGATACGGCATTAAGTCAAGTCGTTTAACCGAGAAAATCAATGAGATCTCAGCCAATATTAGGGAGGAACGAGATTATGGATACCAATGAAAAGATCAAAATAGTCGGTACAAACATTCAAGAAAAAGCAAATCTGATATGGAATGTGGCGAACAGTCTATTTGGAGCATATAAGCCTCATGAATATGGTCTGGTTATTTTGCCCATGGTCGTGATTAAGCGTTTTCATGACTGCTTACTCCCGACCAGAGAGAAAGTGCTGGCCACTTATGAAAAGGTGAAACAGTTAGCCGTCAAAGATGGTTTTCTGCGTACTGCATCTGGCTATCGTTTTTACAATACCAGCCAGTACACCTTCGAGCGACTGAAAGCTGACCCAGAGAATATTAAGACCAATTTCGAGGCGTACATCAACGGCTTCTCCGATAATGTTATTGACATTCTGGCGAACATGGGCTTCTTTACGCAAATCGAGCGTATGGCGGATGCGGGAGTTCTGTATCAGGTTATCAGCGACTTTACTGCTGACAATGCAGATATGAATCCGGAGAAAATTTCTGCAATTGATATGGGCTATGTCTTTGAAAACCTTGTTCAGCGTTTTTCTGAGAGTTATGATGAAGAAGCAGGTGCGCACTTCACCAGCCGTGACATTATTTATTTGATGTGTGACTTGCTTACCATGAATGCGGATTTTTCCGGCGAGGATGCCCCTGCCAAGACTGTATACGATATGGCGATGGGCACCAGTCAGATGCTTACCTGTATGGAAGAGCGTGTTCACGCCCTTGACAAAGAGGCTGAAATCATCTGTTATGGCCAAGAAATCAACCCTTTTACTTTTGGTATCGCCAAAGCGGACATGCTGATCCGTGGTGGCGATCCTGAAAACATGCAGTTCGGCGACACCTTGAATGCGGATAAATTCAAGGGCTATACCTTCGACTACATCATCTCTAATCCTCCATTTGGTATCGATTGGAAGCGTGAAGCAGCTGATGTGGAGAAAGAACATAAACTGGGCGATGCCGGTCGGTTTGGCGTTGGCTTACCTCAAAAATCCGATGGACAGATGCTGTTCTTGCTGAATGGCATTGCTAAATTGAAGGACAGCGGCAGAATGGCTATTATTCAAAATGGTTCCTCTCTCTTCACAGGAGATGCAGGAAGTGGCCCCAGTGAAATCCGTCGCTATATTATTGAGAATGACTGGTTGGATGCCATTGTTCAGCTCCCCAATGACAGCTTTTATAACACCGGGATTGCAACCTATGTCTGGATAGTCTCTAAAAACAAACCCGAAACACATAGAGAACGCATTTTGCTGATTGATGCCAGCAAGTGCTGTGAGGCACGCAGACGTCCTATCGGTAATAAGCGTGTAGATATTACGGAATCTTGCCGCAATTTGATCACACAGGCATACAGCGAATATAGAAGTGCAATTTTTACAAAGACCTTAAAAGATAAAAAAACAGTGTTGACTTGCAAAAGCAAAGTGCTTGATGCCATATCGCTTGGCTACAATAAAATTACAGTGGAAAGTCCTGCTTTGGATGATGATGGCAAACCGATTGTAAAAAAAGGAAAGCCAGTAGCCGATACCTCCAAGCGTGACACTGAAAGTGTTCCACTTGATGAAGATGTGGATGCTTATTTTGCACGGGAAGTTCTGCCTTATCGTCCGGGTGCTTGGATCGACAAAAGCAAGACCAAAGTCGGGTATGAGATTCCATTCACTCGTACCTTTTATGAATACGAGGAACTGGAACCGGCGGCTGATATTGCAGAACGCATTGCGGCCCGTGAAAAGGTACTGATGGAGAAATTGCAGGCATTGTTCGGAAATGGTGGTGGGCAAAATGAGTGAGATTACTACCTATGAAAAAACAAAAGATAGCGGCATAGAATGGATAGGCCGCGTTCCCTCTCACTGGCGTGTCCACACTTTGTATCAACTTGTGACCCAGGTCAAGGAAAAAAACAGCAATCTTCAGGAAAAGAATCTGCTGTCTTTGAGTTACGGCAAAATCAAACGTAAAGATATTGATTCGCCGGATGGACTTCTTCCTGCGTCTTTTGACGGCTATAACATTATCGAAGATGGGGATATTGTCCTTCGTTTAACAGATTTACAGAACGACCATACAAGCCATCGGGTAGGTTTGGCCACAGAGCGTGGTATTATTACCTCTGCTTACACAACCTTGCGTCCAATAGACACAAGCAATTCAAAATACTTATATTACCTACTCCATGCCTTTGATCTAAAAAAAGGATTTTACGGTATGGGGTCTGGCGTGCGACAAGGACTAAATTACGCAGAAGTGAAAGAGCTTCGTGTCGTGCTGCCAGGTCAAGATGAACAGAATGCTATTGTTCGATTCCTTGATAATCAATGCGGACAAATCGATTCAATTATTGAGGAAGCGAAATCCAGCATAGAAGAATATAAAAAGTGGAGAGCTTCTATCATTTTTGGAGCAGTGACCAAGGGACTAAATCCTTTAGCAGAAATGAAGGATAGCCATATTGATTGGATTGGGTTGGTTCCATCTCATTGGAAACTAAGCAGAATAAAAAACGAATTAGACAATTTGGATTATCTGAGAGAACCTATTAGTGCAGAGAAACGAGAAAACATCTTAGGACTGTATGATTACTATGGAGCTTCTGGCGTCATTGACAAAATTGACGATTATAATGTTGATGATAAAGTACTGCTTATTGGAGAAGATGGCGCGAATCTACGGATGCGAAATTTGCCACTGGTGTACAAGGCAGAGGGGAAATTTTGGGTAAACAATCATGCTCATATTTTAAAAGTTCATGATGATAATTGCTATGGTTTTATAGCCTACTTGTTGGAAGCTGGTGATTATAGTGTGTTTATTACAGGCTCTGCACAACCCAAGCTTTCTCAGTTTAATCTAATGAGATTTCCTATTGTCATACCGCCATTGGTTGAACAGCAGAAAATCGAGGCATATCTTGACGAAAAATGTTCGGCTATTGATGCATTGATCAGAGAAAAGAAGTCCTTGTTGAGTGAGCTGGAAATCTACAAGCGTTCTCTCATATTGGAAACTGTTACAGGCAAAAGAAAGGTGGTGTGACCATGAACGAAACAGAAAAACGCTTTGAGGAATTCATAGAGACCTACCTTGTTTCTGAGGATGGTGGATGGACAAAGGCAACGGATGCTGGTTATTGTAGCGATGAAAGCAAAGATATGTTTTTGGACATCGTCACTCTGACCGATTTCGTGAAAAGCACCCAGCCCATGGCATGGAAACGCTTCGAGCGGATGTGTACGATCAACCCTATTCGGCAGTTTTATAAGGCATTTGAAAATGCCGTCACGCAGGATGGTCTGATTTCTGTCCTGCGTCACGGCTTTAAGCATCGTGGCATCAATTTTCGTGTGTGCTATTTTAAGCCAGAGTCTGAGCTGAACGAGGTGTCCATCACCAACTACCAAAAGAATGTCTGCCAGTGTATTCGCCAGTGGCACTATTCTAAACGCAACACAAATACAGTCGATATGATGCTGGCTGTCAACGGCATCCCCATTGTGGCGATTGAACTGAAGAATCAGCTCACCGGGCAGTCGGTAGATGACGCCATGCGCCAGTGGCAATATGACCGTAACCCCAATGAACCAGCATTCGGATTTAATAAGCGTGTTCTTGCATACTTTGCCTGCGACCTCTACAATGTATATATGACTACCCAGCTGAAAGGCCCGGAGACAACGTTCCTTCCTTTCAATCAAGGCAGTGCCGGTGCAGGCAAGGATGGCGGTGCAGGTAATCCAAAGAGTACCGATGGTAGCTATGTAACTTCATACTTCTGGGAGAAAGTCCTTCAGAAGGATAGCTTGTTGGATATTCTGCAAAAGTTCATTAACTACGAAAGAACAGAAAAAAAAGAGACTTTGCCGGACGGGTCCACAAAGAAAACCGTCAGCAGCAAAGTCATTTTCCCACGGTATCACCAGTTGGATGTCGTGCGTCAACTGGTCAATCATGTTAGAACTAATGGCGCTGGACATAACTATCTCATCCAACACAGTGCCGGTTCCGGCAAGTCCAATTCTATCGCTTGGACGGCTTACCGTATGGCCAGCCTCCACAACGAAAACAACGATGCAATTTTTAACAGCGTAATCATAATTACAGACCGCCGTATTCTCGATCAACAGTTGCAGGCCACCGTTTCCAGCTTTGACCATACTTTGGGAAGTGTGGTTACCATTGATGAAAAGAAAAATTCTGGTGCTCTGCGTGATGCCATTAACGATGGAAAGCGCATCATTGTCACCACTTTGCAGAAGTTTCCAGTGATTTACAATGAAGTCGAGTCCGCTGTTGGTAAGCATTATGCAGTTATTGTAGATGAAGCACACAGCAGCCAAACTGGACAAAGCGCATTAAAACTCAAGGCTGCTCTTGCCGATGTGAGCGATGCTCTTGCAGAATATGCCGAACTGGAAGAAAAGGCTATCGAAGAAGTCGAGGCAAACGATATTCTTGTGCAAGAAATGCTCAGCCAAGGTAAACACAGCAACATGAGTTTCTTTGCCTTTACTGCAACGCCCAAAGGCAAAACCCTGGAAATTTTCGGCGAACCTCAACCGGATGGTTCTTTCCATCCCTTCCACATCTATTCGATGCGACAGGCTATCGAAGAAGGATTTATCCTGGATGTTTTAGCGAACTATACCACATACAAAATGTGTTATCAAATCGCAAAGAATGTCCAGGACAATCCGGAAGTCCCTACCTCCAAGGCTGTTAGAACGATTCGACGCTATGAGGAATTACATCCACACAACCTTCAGCAGAAAGCAGCTATTATTGTAGAGACTTTCCGTGAGGTCACAAAAAAGAAAATCGGTGGCCGTGGAAAGATGATGGTAGTTACTGCGTCCAGGCTGGCGGCAGTCCGTTACTATCATGAAATTAAGCGTTATCTTGAAAGCAACAATTACGACGATGTAGAAATCATGATTGCTTTTAGCGGGAGCCTGAAAGACCCGGATGACCCGACAGGTACCGAATACACTGAAAGCGGTATGAATGTAGATCGCAACGGCAATCGGGTGAAAGAAAGTCAGACAAAGGCCGTATTCCACGAAGAAGGTAATATTCTTATTGTTGCGGAAAAATATCAGACAGGCTTTGATGAGCCGCTTCTTCACACGATGATTGTTGACAAAGAGCTTCGTGATGTGAAGGCTGTTCAGACTTTGAGCCGTGTCAACCGTATCTACCCTGGCAAAGAGGACACCTATATTCTCGATTTTGTAAATCCGATTGAACGCATCCGTGAAGCTTTCCAGCAGTTCTATCAGGAGACCAGTCTGGATGAAGAAATCAACTTCGATTTGATTTACACAACACAGAAAACGCTTCGTGGTTTTGGCATCTATACAGATGAGGATATTGAAGAAGTTTCCAGTATTTATTTTGACCCGGATGTGCGCAAGGCAAATCTGACTCAGGGAAAGATATCCAATGCGCTAAAGCCTGTGGCTGATAAGTACAACGAACTCAATCAGGAGCAACGCTATCAGTTTCGTAGAGAAGTCCGTGCGCTCGTTAAGTGGTATAACTACATTTCTCAAATTACCCGTATGTTCGATAAGGAACTGCACAAAGAGTATGTTTTCTGCTCTTACTTGGCAAAGTTGCTTCCCTCCGATCCCGTACAGCCATTTGACCTTGATAATAGAGTCAAGCTGGAATATTATCGTCTGGAAAAGACATATGAAGGTGCAATCGAACTTGAAAGCAAGCCTGGCTCTTGGAAACCGACTCAGCCAAAACGAGCTGGCGGTCAGAAAGATCGTACCAGTCCATTGGACGAGATCATTCAGCGCATCAATGAAGAATTCTATGGTGAATTCACAGATGCAGACCGTGTAATGGTTGATACGCTGTATCAAAAAATGCGCAAGGATTCTAAAGCAAAAAAAGCCGCAAAGACCGAGGATCGCCAAGTATATGAGAGAAGTCTTTTCCCGGGTATTTTTGATACAACCGCACAGGAAGCTTATATGGAGAACACCGCAGCATATGAGCAACTCTTCTTGGATGCAGATAAGTATCAGGCTGTGATGAGAGCTTTGGCGGATCGTCTGTATAAAGAACTGCACGACGATAAATAAGGTGGAAGATATTCAGCCTTAAATATGGGAATCATATTTCAAATATCATTATCCCATCTTTGGGCAGATTATGATTTGGAGAAGTTTGCAGATGATAGATTGCCTGTTTTGCAAATTTCTTACTTACTGTCGTATCCCACTCTGCCAACCGGATGATCTCCGCTGTTCCAGCCTCAAAATCAAACGAAATCTCACCCCATTCGCCGTCGTTGTCCACCTGATATAGGTAAACAGCGGCGGCGATTTTCTTTTTGCGTTTGGTCTGGGATTTGCGTTTCAGCCGGATCATATGAAGCACTCCGGCTTCTGTCAGCAGACAGGCCAAATGATCCACGGCTTTACGGTAGGCCCGTTCTGCACCACTGGCCGTGCTGCCCTCAAAGAGGACTGCCAGTTCTTCAAAGGTCAACCGGGTGCTGATGGGACTGACCCGTCCACAGGTCATACAGATGGCGTTTCTCTTTTCCAAAAGGGTCTGTTCCCGGTAATTCAGCTTTTCAAACGCTTCTCGGACAGCTTCAGCCCGGATACCGTTCCATAGAATCTCCGCATAGTCCCAATGGTCATCCCGGCTGACATCCTCTCCGGTTTCTTCGCTGTCCTCATCCTGAATGGTCTGATAAAACGGAACACGGCTGCGATTTTGCTTGGCCAACGCCAAAAACTTCGCTGCGGTCTCCTCGGTGCAACCGTTTTTCTGGGCATATTTCTGGATTGCCGCCTGTTCAGACTGGCCGGATTGATTATAGAGCCATGCAATTCCACGCACAGCTTTGTACTCATCCACATTTTCAAAGGAACCGGCCTCCTCCTGCATCCGACAGGTCAAAAGAGCGTTCCCGATAAAATGATGGGCATAGGTCAGAAAATCCGCCCCTTGTGCGGGATCGTATCCACGGAGACAGTCCAACATGGCAAGCACACAGCCCATTTTGTAGTCCAAAAAGCGTTCTGGGTCATAGCGATCCAGCCCCTCCCTCAGCAGGAAACGGCGAATACGGCCATTGAGCCGGTTCTCATAGTGATGCAGAAAAAAGGAAAACCAGCGCAGTTCTCGACGCTGCACGGCCTTAATAATATAATCATTCAGATTTTCATGGACAGGTGGCTCCGGGTCAAGCTGGAAAATGCGCTCCGCCAAGTATTCGGAAAGACCGCTTCCGGATGACCCGATACGGTGTTTGGGAATGTATCCAGTCGTATTCCACGAGAAATTTTTTAGCACAGCGCACCTCCTTTCACAGATTCTACCCGTTACGATTGAATAGAAATTTAATTTACACTGGTGTTATCAATTTCAGGACTAACCTCGAGCAATTGATGCAAACTTGTATTCAATTGCTCAAAATATTCGATCATAGAATCAAGGCTAACTAATGCATCACGTACAGTCTGCTCTGATCCGATTATAATTTCTTCATATGTATTCGCAGCTTCAGTCATTGCTTTTTCTGCATAATAGTCCAGGTTTTCATCGTAGGCTTCCATGCCATAATCATCAGCAATTATTGCACAAGCCTCATCAGAAGCATCGTACCGAGCCACTTCTTCCAGGTTTTCAAATAATGATGAAATGGATTCATTAAAGTTGTCGTAAGAGCGCATATAATCTTCATATAGCCCTCTCAAAATTTCTACTTTCTCTGGCAGCTCATCCAGATCAGAATACTCAGCAACTATATCATCAATTACATTTAGTGCATTATCAAACTCAGAGAAAAATTCAGTAAATCCCCGTAGAAATTTTAGCGTCAGGCCACTTTCTGTTGTTCGATAGATCCACTTTTCTTCAAAATTGGTATCATAGTCTGACCACGGTATAAACGCAGCGTCGCGCAGTTCTTCTCTTGCTATTTTGCAAGCAGGAATTAAGGCTTCAATATTTGCAAGTGCCATAGCAAAATTGTATTTGAAATACGGAACAGACTTGCTCTGTACCTCGGGAAATAGTGAATCTTTTAAGAACCCAATCAACTCTTTATCTGTAGATACAGTGCCACACTCAAAATTTCTGCTACTCTCATCGGAATAATTACTGGATCCCCAATAAACAATATTGTCTGTCATAACGATTTTTGCGTGATTATGAAAAGAAAAGTATGGACTTAGCCTCATTCCATAATTCTGCGGATTCAGTTGTCGCATATATGAATTGATCATTTTTCTTGCGGCTAAAGCATATTGGTGACCATAGTAAGATGGGAATCTCTTTGGAATATTGGTAATAACAACAGCATCCGTCCCTTTCAAACAGGCTTCTTGCAAAGATTTGAGGAGTTGACTGTTTGTACTTGAAGAAATGTTAAAAGTTATTATTCCGATGAATTTCGCATTTTTAAAGTCGTCAAGTACACATTGATAAATGCATTCGTTTTCTCCGAATACGGCTAAGTTATCGTGAATTTCCATAGTCATCATGTTCTATTACACCTCCCACGATGTAATGCCTCTTTTAGTAAAGTATCCTGTTCCATTTCTTTTGGATAATCACTTTGCGCATAGGTAGTATCAGCAATTGCACGCAGCATCTTATCTTTTGCCAGCTTCTTCATAGCTGCTGCCGTTTCGTCATCCAGCTTTCCACGGCGGGTGCTTTGCAAAATGGTGTTCATTCGGCGGGTATAAATGGCCTTGATGGGGTGATCGTCTGCAAGCTCCCGCTGCTTCCGGCCTCTTAGATTGCCGATTTGCCGACACGTCCGTCCCCGTTGGTCGCCGGGGGCCAGACCACCGCAGTATTTGGTATGCCGTGCATCAATGGAGAGAAACCATCTGCCGCAGATGGGGCATTCCTTGGGTGCATGGCCCACACAAAGCCCCTCAAACAGATCGGAACGGAACATCCCCACAAAGGAGACATAGTGCATCCGCTTGACCAGCTGAGGCTCCGTCTTTCCGGGTCGAGTGGCGGCTACATACTGCACAGAAGCATTGGTCAGGGTCATCCAGGCTGGGTTATCCAGCGACAGAGTTGGCTCACCTTTGAAGAACTGCCCGAACATTGCCGCATAACCGTCCGGGGTACGGTCATAGCCTGGTTCATTCAACCGCTCTGCAAATTTTGTCAGGGCCTCCTTGTATTGTCCCAGGGAATAACTCAAATGCCCCAGCACCTGCGCTATTCGGACGAGCATGGTTGCCTTGCTGTGCTGACCAGTCAAAGCACAGATCAGCTGCTCCTGCTGGGTAAGCTGCAAATAGGCTTTGGCGTCCTCCATATATTCTTCGGAAAAGATGGCTGCAAGTTTTTGCTCAAAATAGCTTCGATTCAATCGGGAGAAGGGTGGTGTAACCTGCAAAAAGGAGATGATCTCGCCAGCGGCCTGCTGCACCTGCGGTAGAAGCTTCATATCCACCGAGCCGGTGTTCATCCCCTGAAGCAGCTGGTTCAGCACATTGCAGGGAGTATCCAGCTCTTCAATGGTACTGTCCGGGATGTTCAGCACCTCGCAGCCAATGGTTCCCGTGGGCATGGTACTCCCCTCATAGGTCACGGTGTCCTGCCAGAAATCCAGCGATAAAACCGCATGGTTGATGATCTGATCCATCTTCTCCCTCCTGTCATGTTTTTTATTTTCCATAATAGCACACAACAAAGACCTTGTCATGTTTTTTGAAAACAGCTTGTCATGCCATTAGCCTGTTTTTTTCGATTTTCCCCATAACCTATACAAAGGGGTGAGAAAACCGCCCCATCAAAAAGGAAATGGAGGGAAGCTGTATGAATTTGTTTGAAGTGGTGAAAGCCAGTATCAACACACGGGAAGCAGCGCAGACGTATGGAATCGATGTCAACCACCATGGCATGGCACAGTGTCCGTTCCATAATGACCGTCATCCGAGCCTGTATGTATCGGATGACCACTACCACTGTTTCGCCTGTGGGGAGCATGGGGATGTGATCGACCTGACCGCCAAACTGTTTGACCTTCGGCTGTATGATGCGGCCCGAAAACTGGCGTCGGACTTTCACCTTGCGCCGGACAAGCCCTTGCCGGAAGCCATTCGCCGGAAAAAGAAACACAAAACCAGAGCACAGCAGCTTCGTGAAAACGAGCAGCTGTGCTTTTCTGTTTTGAACGAATATCGGCGGTTGCTCCTGGATTGGAAAAAACGGTATGCACCACAAACGCCGGAAGATGTGCTGGACGAGCGGTTTGTGGAAGCCTGCCACCGTCTGCCATGGGCAGAGTATCAGCTGGACATCCTGCTGCAAGGCGATTCCTATGAACGAGGCGAAACCGTGAGTAATCTAACGGCAGACGGATACATCCGCAAATTACAGGCCCGCCTGAGAGAGGAGCAATACCATGAACAACTCTGTTTGGATCGATGATAAGGGGAAAATCGTCGAGCCGGAATACTGCCAGGATTTCCTGTCCCGGCATCCAATGCGCTGTATCAATGACCACTTTTATACTGTGGATGGTCCGTTGCCGGATGAAAGCAAATTGAAGAGAACGATTTATGAGGAAATCTCGCCCTGGCTGCATGACAAGGTCGCACAGACGGTGGAGCAGGTGCTCAAGACGTTGAAGCTGGCGGCATATGCAGACCCTTTGCCCCTGCAATGTGACCGCATCCATGTGGCGAACGGCACTTATTTTCTGGACGGTACATTCACAGAGGAAAAAGAATACTGCAACAACCGCCTGTCGGTGTCTTATCGGGCAGATGCTCCTGCACCGGAACACTGGCTGCGTTTTCTTTCGGAATTGTTGGAGCCGGAGGATATTCCCGCCTTGCAGGAGTATCTGGGCTACTGCCTGATTCCCTCTACCAAGGGTCAGAAAATGCTCATGCTGATCGGCAAGGGCGGCGAGGGCAAAAGCCGGATTGGTGTGGTGATGAACGCCATTTTCGGGCTCAACATGAACACCACTTCTATCCAGAAGGTAGAAAACAATCGTTTCGCCAGAGCCGATTTAGAAGGCAAGCTGCTGATGGTGGACGATGATCTTGACATGAACGCCTTGACCAAAACCAACTATGTAAAATCCATTGTGACAGCAGAACTGCGAATGGATTTGGAACGGAAGAGAGAACAGAGCTATCAGGGGCAGCTGTATGCGCGCTTCCTCTGCTTTGGCAACGGGGCATTAACTGCGCTTCACGACCGCAGCGACGGTTTCTTTCGCCGCCAGATCATTCTGACCACTAAAGACAAGCCTGCGGATCGGTTCGATGACCCGTTTCTTGCTGAGAAACTGATTGCCGAAAAAGAGGGAATCTTCCTCTGGATGCTGGAGGGACTGCGGCGGCTGATCGCCAATCACTATCACTTTACCATCAGCCAGAGAGCCAAGGACAATATCTCTTCCGCTGTTCGGGATGCCAATAACATTCTGGACTTTCTCGATTCTGAGGGTTATGTGGCATTTAAGGCCGATTATGAAGCCAGCACCAAAAATCTGTATGCAGCGTATAAGCGGTGGTGTGAGGACAACGCAGAAAACCCACTATCCCCAAAGAGCTTCGCAAACCAGCTTAGCCAAAATGCTGAGCGCTACCATTTGGAGCCGGTCAATAACCTGCACATCGGCGGTGGAAAACGGTGTCGGGGATACATGGGCATTTATGTCCTGCTCTCGCCTATGGAGTTGTAATGAAACTTCAAAACCTTCTGTTCGTGCGTTCATGCGTTCCTGACCGGGTACAGCCTGCGGAACGAAGGAACGCACGAACGTAAAAAATCGAAGTTCATTTTTTATTGTTCGGCTCAGAGGGCGCTCTAAAATCCGCACTTCCCAATCAATGGTTGTGCAAACAGTGAAAAACACTACTGTAAACAGAATGCAAATCATCATTCGGTGATTTGCGAAACAGTGACGCTGGTATGCGGTAAGGTGACTATTTTCACAGTTTCGCTTGCAAGCCCACCTAATGGCAAAGTCGATGGGGTGCTGTTGCGGACAGTTCTTCATGGGCGCAGTTCTGAGCGATTTTTGAGAAGTAATTAAGATTAACTGTACCGTGCAGCGTGTATGCTCCACGGTAAAATCATTTCATGAAAGAATGAGGTGTTTTCTATGAAATCCAATTTGAGAAATGAAATCAAGTCGTACATTGTGCGTTCCGGCTACACGATGCAGGAAGTCGTTGACCGGCT
>ULUE01031572.1_pt1 | contig 17463 bp, 18 predicted proteins | sample 1958211 | NCBI WGS metagenome assembly ULUE01 (sample SAMEA4835752, study PRJEB28245) | human gut metagenome | biome: gut microbiome; material: fecal sample | place: Denmark | collected 2008 | reverse complement strand
CCAGCGCCTGCCCCGTTGCAGGCGCTTTCTTCTATTTAAACTGCTTGCGCTTTGTAAATAAATATGCTATACTATTTAAAAGTCTGAATTTTTAGCGAGTTAAATTTTTGCCAATAGTCTTTGTAGTTTTTTTTATCATGATTTTTAAAAATTTCTCAAAACGTGCCGTATCTGCGGCTGTGGCTTTGTAGCATTTAGGAACATCACGATATAGTTTAAATGTTCGTCCTTTTCCTTTTTGACCTAGTTCCATAATTATTTCCTTTCTGTATGGAGGTTATATAGATGTTATTTGATTATGTTTCATCTTCAGAATATGATATTGATATAAATGCAATACTGGAATTTTATAACAGTTTTAATTTAATAAAGCCAATTGATGAATTAGTAGCCAATTGGATTGAAGTTATGCGATACGCATATAAAAATAACAGATGTTATTTTTCGTATGACAAAAACAAACCATGTGAATATTATCAACAAATAATAAAAATACCTAGCATTGCACAATTTTATATTCATTTTAATGTTGACAAGGCTGTTGACGTTGCTCAAAATTATGATTTTCAAAGATTAAATGCACGAAGGCTTGTATATAACAATGTTGAATATGAAGTGCAAAATGATATTAAAAAGTATCATTTCTCTTGCGAAACTCCTATTATTGTTATTGATTTTCCATGCAGATTACAATCAGAGAAAATGGTCATTGATGGTAATCATAGGATGACTTCAAAAGTAATAAAAAACCAGGATGTAAATTATGTTAAACTTAGTATTCCTGATACTGTGCCACTGATAACACAAACTTTTGAAAAAGCATGGTATCTTTTTGCAGTAGAATTAAATGCGGCTATACAACTAAAAACATATAATCAAAGAAAAAACTTTCTTGAACATCAATCTATATGCAAAGACTTCTTAATGTATATGAAAAACAGTGATTAATCCTCCCCAGCGCCTGCCCCGTTGCAGGCGCTTTCTTCATGTGATAAATTGATCCCCTTTTTACTGTCTTTTTTCAGACAATATCAATTATCTTTCTTTTCTTTTTCGGCTGAACATCAGGACCGCAGCTCCTGCGAGAATGATAGCCACGCTGCACAGTGCTGTTCTACCGTCTGTGTCATTGTCCGTTACGCCTGTGTTCGGCGTATCAGGAGCTTTCTCATTCACCATATCTGTGTCAACAGTCTGTGCATATGCCACTGTCACCTGTTTGGAGTCAGCCACAAGATAACCGTATGGAACTGTGCTGCCGTCCTCTGTGATAGTGTATGTACCAACTGGAACGCCCTCAAACTTCGCAAGTCCGTCCTTGTCGGTGACGGCTTCAATGCGTATCTCTCTGCCAGTATCGGAAACTCCCGAAAGAATAAATCTGATGCCCTCAACGTTAGTCATATCAGCAGTTTTCTTGTGTACCTTTATAGAGCCTGTCTGCTCGTTGTTGAGTATCGTTGCGTCTATTGTCTGAGCATACTCGACCTTGACTTCCTTTTCGTCAGCCACAAGATATCCGTATGGTACTGTTTCCTTATCCTCGATAACTTTGTATGTACCAATAGGAATGTTCTCAAACTTAGCAATGCCGTTCTCATCAGTTATCGCAGGAATATCAATCTCACGTCCTGTGTCAGATGTACCTCTGAGATAGAACTTGATACCCTCAATATTCTTCTGTCCCTCTGTAGTCTTGTGAACAGTGATAGAACCTGTCTTTTCCTCGTTGAGTATCGTTGCGTCTATTGTCTGAGCATACTCGACTTTGACTTCCTTTTCGTCAGCAACGAGATAGCCGTAAGGAACTGTTTCCTCGTCCTCGATAACCATGTATGTGCCGATTGGAATATTTTCAAACTTTGCTATGCCGTCTTTGTCTGTTGTCGCAGGAATGTTTATCTCTCTGCCTGAGTCAGATGTTCCTCTCAGATAGAATGTGATACCCTCAACATTCTTCTGACCCTCTGTTCTTTTCTGAACCTTGATAGAGCCGGTCTTTTCCTCGTTAGTGACCTTGACTTCTGCGGTTGTGTTGTACTCGACAGTTACGGTCTGCTCGTTAGCTACAAGATAAGCCGCAGGAACTGTTGAGCCGTCCTCTGTTACTGTGTACTTGCCGATAACAAGCTTATCGAACATTGCTACGCCATTTTCATTCGTTGTCGCTTCAAACTTCAAGTCCTTGTTTGTATCAGAAATTCCTGTTGCAAAGAACTTAATGCCCTCGATATTGAGATTACCTGTTGTTGTCTTTGTGACCTTTATAGAGCCACTTTTCTTCTTGTTTGTCATTTCAGCCTTGACGATATCATCGTTTTCAGTTATTTCAAACGGATAAGGAGTATCGTCTATCTCGTAAATATCAGGTGCTGAAATCTCACGATAGAAATACTTGCCTATAGCAAGCTGAAACTTTGCAATACCGTTCTCGTCTGTAGTTCCTGTGATGACCTGTTCTTTATTTTCATTAAGAATTTCAAAGGTGCAATCAGGGATAAGCTCACCTGTTGAAATGTCAGTCTTTGTTATCTCAAAAGGAATAGTGTTTTGCTCGTTATCAAAATCTACAACGAACTCCGCCTGCTGTTCAACAAGCTTGATAGTCTGTGTTGGTTCATCAGAAATCGAATAGCCCTTTGGTGCTTCAATCTCTGTCACTGTGTAGTTGTAGCCCTTGTAGATAGCCTTTGTTGTTTCAGCTATGCCGTCTGCGCCTGTGGTAATGGTGTCGATAACTGTTCCTTTTGGATATATACAATAGCCATTGCCAACGTAGATATCCTCGGCTGCTGCCACTTCAAACTTTGCGCCTTCGAGGTCAGCTCTTGTTTCAGCGTCACGCTTGTGAATTGTTATCTTGCCCTTGTCAGGAGCAGAAGCCTTGTTGATGAACTCCGTTTTAGCCGTCTTGTCAGCGGTAACAGTGATAGCTTTCTTTGATGATATCATGTAGCCGTCTGCTGTGGATATTTCTCTCCATTCATAATTACCTTCTGGCAGACCTGTTACATCAATATCACCCTTGGTGTTTGGCGTAAGGTCTGTAGCCTGTGAAGCGAGGTCAGTGAAGCTGTAGCTTCCGTCCTTTCCAGTTGCCTTTACAAACTTGTAGCTGTCACCGACTTTGCGGACAAGTTGGAACTTAACAGCTTTGTACATATCAGATGTGCCTGTTTGCTTGTTGTCAAAGTAATCTGTGAAGCTCTTGTCAAGGTGAGCTGAACCTATTGGTGTTGTTATTTTCAGATAAGCCTTAACAGGGTCTTTGTCCTCATAGCAGGAAACCACCATTTCCTGAACGTCTGAGCCGCCCGAAAGGATAAGAGGTGAACACTCGTCTATTTTGTCAACGTACTTGCCCTTTGTCTTTGTGAGCGTGAAAACAACGTTTTTCAGGTCTTTCTCATTGTCTGCTGTGATAGTCATATTTGAGCCTGAGCGTGTAACAGTCACTGAGTTCGGCTTTGAAACGCTGAATTGTGAAAGTGTGCTGTCAAGCTTAACTGTGGCTGTCCACTTGCCTGTCTTGACATCATATTTTGCTTTGTAGGTTGGTGTTCTATTACTGTTTACAGATGTGCCGCTTGGAATATCATAATGCGAAACCATTTCAGCTTTCATTTTTTTATAGCAGTCAACAAGGTCTTTATGATGAGCACTTGCATTGCTGCCGTTGTAGCTGTAGGCATTGAGCAGCTTTGTTTCGTTGCTTGAAAGGCTTGCTGAACTGCCGTCATAGTATCTTGCCGAAACAGCCTGAGCCATTATGCTTGAGGCACATATCTCGGTATCTTTTGAGTAGCCGTACTGAGTTTTTCCCTTGTAGCTGTAAATGCAAAACTCCTTGATCTGTCTTTGCATACTGTCAGGAACGTGAGCACCCTTTACATAGTCAGCTAGTGTTTGCTGTTTAGAGGTTGTTCCGTTTGTGTGCAACTTATCAAAGTTGATACAATAAGCATAGCTGCCGTCAGATGTTGAGAAATACGGCACTGAGCTTGCCCAGTAGCCTGTGAAGTGTGTGTCATTGGACTTGCCCGTTTCAATGTCATAGCCGTTTGGAAGTCCTGAGCCTCTGAAATCATAGCTCCATTCATTGAGCCACTCCTGTGTGGCTTTGTTAGTGCTTGAAAACGCTGAAGCTGTTATGCCCTGCGTTAATGCCGACAAGCTGAGCAGGAGAGCCATTGCAGCACTGCTCAGCCTTTTGAAAAGCGTTTTTCTTTTCATTTGTCCTTACCTCCTAGAATTTTTTATCTATCTGAAAAGCCGTGTGGCTTGAATTTTTGCAATAAAAAAAGCAACTCGAAATTCTCGAATTGCTTTAAAGTTCGTATTCAATTTTCATTATTTCTTTTTAATTAGTATATGAGGTATATCTCCCACGCTGGCTTGCCGTCTGAATTGATTGCCGAACCGTCACCGTGCCATTCAGTATATATAACTATCTGTGCGTCTTTCGGTATTACAGTGTATAAATCATCAACGTGACCTTTGACCTTGCGGTAAAGTTCATCATATGAGGAATAAGTATCAGGTGAAACAGTATCAGGCGTACCCCAAGAAGAATTATCAAGGTTCATCCAACCAACATCAGCAAGTAATTCATCTACAGAAGAATAGCCAAATTCGGAATAATTATTCTGAAATCGAGGACGTGCAATGTCATTACTATATGCCTGCAATTCTCTCTTCAGCCTGTCTATATCATTCTGAGTAAGCTTAGACTTTGGTTTAGCCGTTGTAGTTGTAGTCGGCTTTGGCTTCGTTTTCTTTGCCGTTGTTGTGGTCTGCCTTTTAGTCGTTGTCTGACGCTCTGTCTGTCTTTCTGTCTGACGTTCCGTCTGCTGTGGCTGATAGCTGTTGTTATTGTTATTGTCATTGCTGTAGCTATTGTTGCCTGAGCCGTTGTTTGCGGTGCTGTGGCTGTAGCTCTGATTATTATTCACTGTGCCGCCATTACTAGCTGGGCTGTTCGATTTTGTGGTTGAACCGCCCTTGGTAGTGGTTGAAGATTTACCACTGCTTGTGCTTGCGGACGTTGTTGATGATGTTGTGGTAGCCGAAAGGGAAGTTGTTTCCTCACTCTGAGAGGTCAGTGTGGCTTCTGTTGTGGTAGTTGCCGAAGCTTCTGTGCTTGAAGCCGTTGTGGTTGCCTTTGGAGGGGCTGATGATGTGTTGTCTGTGTTGCCACAGGCGGTTATGCTTATCATTGTCGCACTGATTATCAAGGCGGCTATGGCTTTCATTGTGTTCTTCATATGGTTTTCCTCCTATACTTTTCTTAATGTAATTATACTATATTTCCCTATCATTGTAAATGACAAGTGTGGCTAAACTTTTTTGTTGATGTTCACTAAATTCGACAAAAAAATATGAATATATGAAACTGCAATAAAAAAGAGACATCACAGCGTCTCTAACTTACATATGCAGGCTGTTTCCACGGGTTATCTCTCTGCTCTTTTCGATCTCTGTCCTAAGCTGTTTGTTTTCAGCCTCAAGCTTTCTGTTTGTATCTCTAAGCACAATGTTCTCATTAAAAAGCTTTCCGTTTTCGTTGATTATCTTTGCATAATCTCTGGAGAAATTATCGAGAGTTTCTTTGAGATCTTTCTGTTGCATTGTAAAGCTGCGATAGCTTTCATCTTCCTTTTCATAGCGCCCGTTTATTACCTGAAAATCCTTTTGCAATATATTGAGCATATCTTGGTGCTGCCCTGTAAGTGCTTTGTCATTTGGCGTCTTGCCGATATTGTCCATTATTTTATTGTACTGTTCTGAAAATTCAGCGTGAAATGTCTTTTCATCATTAACACCCAACTGACGAGCAAGCTTCTGAATTTCTTCTGTGTTTTTTCTAAGTTGCGATCTTCTGGAAAGTGTCAAGGATCCGATTAATGTCAATACAGCAGGAACAATAGCTGCGATCAAAGTAACCCACCATGGTGTCATAAAAGCCTCATTTCCACAAACAAATATGATGAATAACGTGCTATAGATAACGTTAAACATTATATATATCGTTGCTAATTTATCCATTTTAATATACCTCAATTCTATCATGCTTTACAAATTTAGTCAAGAAGATATTAACGACCTCTTTGGCGCTTTATATTCCTGTTCTTTTTCATGACATTTACATTTTCGACTTCGGCTTTAAATAAAGCCTCAAGAGCCTGACCTTTATTCTCACACTGTCCTTTATATGCCCAGCTTAATTTATGACCATTAAGCTCTAGCCCATAAGCAATGTAGCTTCTGTTCTTTATATCTTCTATAACCGCCGTTGTGTGTCCATCAGGCTCAGTTTTCATAGCAGATATCCTGTACAGCATATTTTCTTTTTCGGATTGATAATATCTTTCCGAATAAGGATCAAATTGCATTTTCATCTTTTAAAACTTCCTTTAGGCTTAGGCTTGGAGGCAGCTCTTTCAGGCGCCTGAGTCGGTGTCAGCTCATCAAATGAGATGAAATGTACCTCACATCTGAATGCCTCACCAATCTCACGCTCTGTAAATCTGTCTGGCTTTTTAAACATCTCAAGATACTTTTTGACTTGGCTTTCTGTCAAAGATAAGCTATCTTCACCATTATCGCCAGTTATAAAGAATGTTCCGCATATCGCTTGCTTGCCGTCAAACTTTCTGTTCGGCTGCATTTCACAAATACGAGCTTCTTCATTTCCCCATGCAAGCGCTTTGCTGTCATCAAGATAATCGTATAACGGCTCTATATAGCCGTCAACCACCTTTTGCATTGCTCTAAGCTTACTCTCAGAGCAATCAAGAAGCTTTTCGTATGCAGGCTTGTTCGGCTCAACGACGACGACTCTCAAAATATCGTCACGCTGTTTATTGAGTGCGTCAAGCTTTTTATCTGTTCTTTTGATAAGCTCAGTAAACTCATACGGTTTATTCTTATAAGCAACGTTACATTCCTCAACGGTCTGTTTGGCAACTTCAATTACTTTACTGAGATTCAGCTTGTAGTCCTTGGCGAAACTTCCGTATCTGTTTACGTTTTCAGAATATCTGTAGATATTCTTATCGAGATCCAATGTGACATATGTACTGATCTCATTGCTTTGGTCAAAAACTCTTTTGTAAAGCGGTAATTCATCAGCATTTATTTTCTCAAATACATTCTCGCTTTTTTTTGCTGTCATAAACTCATTTGAATAGGTTATCGCTTCAAACGCCTTATTAAGAGCGATATCATTATGCTGTGCATATTCGATCGCCTGATCAAGTCTTAGCGGACCTGTTACGCAATTGCCACCGTGGTGAGTATAGTAATAACTGTTCTCACCGTTGTTTATGACTTCATAAATTGCATTATTCAACTTTGGACCTCCTTACACCCTACCACGTGTGGTAGGGTAGTGTGATATAGAATGTTTGTTTGATTTCTCCTTGTGTCTGCTTTTTCAGGTGTACTTGACATTTACGGCTGTATATGATATATTACTATCAAAGCAAATAGCTGAAGTCGTTTTGGATAATTGGTATCCTATAGTCGTGAACAGCTCATTTGCTTTTTTTCATTTATAGCTACTACTTTCTTCCCATACTCTTTTTCCTCATCGGAGTTGTTTTTTTCGGCAGCTCAAGACATTTAGCATACTCTGGATCTTTAAGGGCAGTGTCAACTATGTTAAGCAGTTGCTTCTTTTGATCATCATTAAGAGTGTAGTGAAAAACAGGACCCTTGTCCATGCTTTTGTCATTTTTCAGCGTTGAGAAGTTTTGCTCGGAAAGCATATAGAATGTGTGTAGTGCTGCTGATGATCCGTGATATCCTGCATATTTTGTTACATAGCCCACTGGTATGCCCATTTTTACTGCCTGTACAGCCTGTCTGTCCGAAAGAAAAATATCATTTTGTGACTGCTCAAAACACTTGTCGTTAGCATTATGGCACTTTTTTGAAATGTTATCTATATATGCTTTAGCTTTAGCTGTGTTTTCAGAAGAACGTGTTTCAATAAGTTTTTCATATACCATATGTTCTATCTTTGAAATTGCAGGCTCATTAGTATCATTCCAATCCATTGCCATTTCAGCACTTTCAATATACTGTTCTTTATCAGCGAGGCTCATATTTTGAGCGTAATGAGATACAAGTTTGCCTGCATAATTTTTATCAGCGTTATCCAACACATCTTCTATAGCCATGTTGTAGTCCTCAAGGTGATCGTCCATTTTCTCGTAACGATAGATAACGTCAGAAATAAAAAGATTGCTGTTTTTCAGAAAATCCTTTGAAAGTTCAGTGTTGCCTATTTTCAGACTATCCATTTCGTCCAAAGCATTGAGTATATCCTGCCGTCTATCATCATTCTCTTTGATACAGTATGCCTGAGATATTTCCGCAGGCGTTAGCTCAATGCCAACTCGCTTTCCGTCAATGACACGTTCGATTATCATTGTATCAGAATTAATCTTATTATAGACAAAAAGCGTAGCATAGCAATCGCCCAAGCTGTTATGTGCAGTTTCAGCTCTTTGTGACCAGTCATAGCCGTAGTAGTCGGCGGCTGTTGTGAGCTTCTGCCATTTATAGCCGTCACGGAAACTGTTCCGTTCACCATATATCTCAGCGAAATCTTCCATAACATCAATTGTATCTATATCGTCAGGAACTATCGCACCATTTGCTTTAAGAAAACCAATGTCAAACTGCGTGTTGTACCCGATTATAGTATCAGAATTTTCAATAATAGCATTTATCTCTGATATTTTTTCAGAAATAGCAGGGCGATCAGCGACCATTTCAGGACTTATGCCGTTCACCTGTTCAGCTTCTTTCCATTCGGTACGGTGCTGCGGCTTGAAATATTCATCGAATAATACATTTCCGTCAGTATCTATGATAGATACTTGTAGCAGCTCGTCCCCGTCATATGGGTGAAAGCCAGTTGTTTCTGTATCAATAATGATATATTTGTTTTTCATAATTGCTCACTATGCCTTTCTTTTTATATTAAACATAATCATCTTCAAAGTCCGTAACCCAAAAACCACCAAAGTATGTATAGTACCAATCTTGAAATTGCGCATTGAGTTCCCAATTATCGCCATAATAGTAGTCTGCGAGGTAATCAAGCTTATCGTCTGCATCGCCTGTTTGGTCAGAGTCACAAATAAATCCTTCAATATTGTCAAAACTACAATTCGTCGGATCTTCGCCACTCGAAAAGACTTCATTAAGATAGTTTCGCCATTTCTCCTCTATCTTATATTTTCCCATAACACGCTTGAATGAAATAAACATACGCTCATCAAGTTCAAGACTTTCATCATTACATATAAACTCCTGAACGTGTTTTCTGGCATCTTCTCTAAAAGCACAATCGTTGCACATCAGCTCGGTTGAATTATCAACGTCTATATTTTTCTCGTGCAAATCATACAATTCGTCACAATTAAAATCATTAAGAATAGCACCACATTTTTTGCACTTTAATTCACCCTCAACCATTGTCATATCACTCCTTTATTAAAATCTTCTCACATGGAAATCTCGAATCTCATCTTGATTGCTTCAAAGTAGTACGGTGCATACGTGCAGTGGAAAATTCTGTCGGGCGCATAGTATTTGCTTGGTACATATTCTTTCTCTCCATTTTTGTCGATATAAGTTTCAGGTGGATCTGAGTCATAAACAGTGCCGTTCCACAGGTTAAAGGCAAGACGTGTTGTTTTCAAGCTCGTATGAGTCTGAAAAGGCTTGCTCAAGCCCTCAAAAATAATCACGTCTTTTCTAACGTCATATAGTGCGCCAATATGGTTGCGAAGCACGTTATCCATCGTGAGGAGATAAGCAAGCGACAAGTGATAGCCGTCAAGATAGGGCATTTTCTTGCACAATTTATTAAATAGTTCCTCGTGTTCTTCATCATAGAATATCATTATTTTTTCCTGCCTTTCTTGAAAAGTCTGTATTTCTCAGGAATAAATTCTCTGATTATTCCCCAAATTCCTGTTATACAAAGAGCTGCACCCAGTGAAATGTAAAATATTCTTTCCATTGTCCAATCACTCCTTTTTGTAAAAAAAGGACACCTGAAACTTCAAGTGTCCTTATGTTTGTGTTTATTACTCTAAATTCATGTAAAATCTTTTGCCTTTTATTTCAAACCCGTTTTTTTGATAAAAACAGCAAAGATTATCAAAACCGATCGGTGTATCTACCCAGATACTCCCCCATATTTTTTTTAACTTCATTAATCTTGCAATGGCTATCATTGCTTGAATATTTCTGCTGCCATGACCTTCTCTGTGCAGTTCTTTTGTATCAACAGAAACAATTTCCATTACATCATCCACAATATCACTTGATGACATAGATATTGGATTGCAATAAGCTGCACATCGTGTTGTAACATATATTGGTCTATTGCGATTTAATATAGGTGATACAAATAGTCCAAATAGTGAGCCATTAACATCGTACATGTCAAGTAGTGTTTCTTGATGATCACCTATATGATCCATTATTGTATTGAGGAAATCTGCTCTGTCTGATAGTTTTGACATGGTATGTTGTAGCTTTGCAAGCTGCTCTCTGCTTTTAACAAGAGAGTTGTATTCAAAATTTGGTATGATTTTATAATTCTTTATGATCATGTGTACACCTATATTCTAAATGCAGAAGTAATTATTTCTGCAAGCAGCCTGTTATACTCAATCGTATCAAATTTTGTTTTATTATGATTGAGAGTTTTGAGCATAGCTTTGAGCAGCATACCCTTATTTCTGTCATTGTTTATATTTTTGAGATACAACATTGTACGATCTATTACCGTTCTATCAATGCGTTCGTTATTGTTAAGTGCCGAATAAAAATTTGCATTTGATAAATTATTATAGTAATCGGATATACAATTTTCAACTTTCATGAGAAGATATTCGTACTGTGACTTGGTAAGACATTGCATATCAACGATCATGAGTCTTCGACAAAACTTTTTTTGTTCAGACAGAATACCTGAACATATGCAAGCGTTGCATTCGTGTAAGAGTTCTGTGTAAAGATCCAATGTTGTTCACCTTTATTCTATCATTTTCGCTTTATCTTGTCAACAAAAAAGGACACCTGAAATTCAAGTGTCCTTACGTTTGTATTCGAATGTAGTTTTAAGTAAGTTCATAAATCCACTTCCAACATAGAAAAATTAAAAGAAAATTGGTTATACTCAATAAAATTATTTTCTGTGTCTTAGATAAAGGACTGCAGTATTTTTCCCTCAGAACAATATATATATCCATTAATAAGGTAACCGTCAGTTGGGGAATAAGCCGCTTAGTAAGTTTTGTTGATATAACATATAATGCTAGTAAGCAAAACTTATCAATAATAGATGTTACTAATTCGCTGCTGTTCTTCTTGTTATTTGAAATGTACAATATTCCAAACAGAAATATGATTATAAATATAGTATACCAAATCATTCCTCATTCTCCCATTTTATCATTTAAAGTGACATTTGTCAACAAAAAAGGACACCTGAAACTCAAGTGTCCAAAGTATTTTCTGCTGCAAAATGTTCTGCAAGCAGCTTGACTATAAGATCATCCATATCGTCCTGTGAAGAACTTTCAAGGGACGGAAACATGGTTGATATCTTCGTGTATATACTTGTTGATACCTGCTCAGTTTTTTTAGCTTTAGGCTGATGACAGATATCGTATACCTTGTCAACGGTCAGTTCTTCGTCTGCGTTTTCATCACAGTATGCACAGACTGCATTGATGTATTTGCCTGGAAACGTTCTGAGGTCATACATCTCAATGTAGTCCGCTATGATATTCTGTTGTTCTTCAGAAAGGTGCGCTAAAAGCATTTCATATCTTCCGAAAGGAATAACCTTATTATCAACCATTGGAATAAGCCTTGCGGATAGCTTCAGCAGATGTACATATCTGTATACTGTCGTGTTGGAAACTCCGAATTTCTCGGATATCTCATTCAGTGTAGCGGTTTCATTGTCCATACCACGTTTATCCATGTACGTTTTGAAAATCTCAGCATTTTCTGAGGGAAGAACATCATCTGTTCTTGTATTAGACTCTGCAACGATCATATATGCCGTAAAGTCGTCTATGTTGTCCTTAATCTGGCATGGAATAGTCGTCAGGCCGCACAGCCTAGCCGCATAGTATCTATGATGACCTGCAAGTATCTCATATTCATTTTCTTTTCTGCGAACTATAACTGGCTGCAGGACACCCAGGTCCCTTATAGAGATAGCCAGCCGCTCGACCTTGGATTGCCTTATCTTGTATGGCTGTTCTTTACCCCCAGGCGTTCTGTATGGTTTGATACTGTTTATATCCAGCTCAACGATCCTCTGAGCTGTACCTTGCCACTGATCAAGATACTCAGCGGCAAGCTCATGGTTGATGTTTTCAGCCTCAGATTGCATATTCTCCTGATGTTGGCTGCGTCTTTCAAGCAAGCTGCACATTATCTATTCACCCTTTCCATTACTTCTTCTGCAAACTCTGTGTACTTTTCAGCAAGCGTATTGCCTGTCAGATTAACACATCCAGCATAGCTTTTCACTGTTTTGTTGACCTGCTCAGGACGAGCTGGAATAACAGTATCAAAAACTGTATCTCCATATATCTTTCGGCAGGCAATGTCTATTTCTTTAGACGTTGTGGTTATATTGCTTCTATTCTCAAGAATGCCAAGTATTTTAAGACGTGGATTCGTTGTTGCCCTTATAGCATTGACCTTTTCTGTAATGAGGTCAATGGCGTCAAAGGCGAATATACCAGCGTCTATTGGTATAATAACGAAGTCTGAAGCGTTAAGAGCATTCTGCGCAAGAAGATCAAGGTCAGGACGATTGTCTATGAGTATGTAGTCATAGGTATTCGTCAAAGCCTTATCACGGAGCATGAGCTTGAGTATATAGTTACAGTTGGCGGATGAGGCGATCACGCTGTTAGCCGAACCGAGCATACGTCCTGCGGATATATAGTCAACGTTTGGATTTTTCTCAGACTTCTTGATATACTCTGCATAGTCTATAGAAGTATCACCAGACGCTGAACTGTATATAAGATCTGCTATGGTCTTTCTTACTGCGGACTCTGAGCAGTAAGAAGTGAGGTTGCCTTGCTTGTCAAGGTCGATAAGCAGCACTCTTTTTCCCAGCTTTCCTAATGAACAACCAAGGTTGAATGTTGTAGTCGTCTTTCCTGTACCGCCTTTTTCTGTAATGATCGAAATAATTTTTGTGTTCTCCATAATGAACATCCTTTCTTGATATCATTTTGTGTTCTCCGAATGATGACATAGAAAAAGCGGCAGGGGAGAACACCGTCCTGCTGCTCAGGGAGCTACCCTGTCTATGCCTGATAGTCAAGCTATCAAAAAAGCTGCCGATATTCTCAGCAGCAATTTTCATAGCTTAGCTTCCCGAAAAAGAAAAAGCCAATGAGTATTGTCTCATCAGCTTTTTGTTTTCTATCTGTACCAGAGATTTTCCATTGTAAAAGGATTAGGAGGATTGTTACCCTTTTTCTTTTCAATCTCATAGTCTATGAACATCTTGTATCTTTTAAGCTCATCAAGGTCAGCTTCAGCAGCTACTCTCATGATAGCTTCTGTTCGTTCCTCAATCTGTGCTTCATGAAGCTCTGTGTCCATTTCTCTGTTTTTTCGGATGAATGTTTCTTCAAGGTCCTCAAGATCGTCAAACTCGGCAGTAGCTTTTCCCTCATCGATCTTGTAGATCTTGCTGCCGTTGAAACCAAACCTTGTAGGGGTATACTCAAAGAAATCATGGCAATACTTGATAGCCTCATCATGTTTGAGCATTTTAGTCAGCTTTTCGGGCTTGATCAGTTCATTGCAGCCACCTGCAAGTGTAGTTGCTTCCTTTTTGTTTTCAATAAGTCTCATAATTCTTCCTCCTTGTATTTTTTACTATATCATAACATATTTTGACGATTTGTCAAGTGCGATTAAAACGCGGGATTGGTAAATATCTCCAAAACCGCGTGCCGAGGGTTCGAATCCTTCTGCCCCTGCCAGAGTGTTTTCTAAGTCGTAGACGTTTTGTCTGCGACTTTTTTTGTTTATCTTCTACAAATTTTGCAGTATCAATTTGTACAAAGATACAAATTATTGGAAACTTATAAATAAAACTATTGACAAAATTATGATGTTGATTTAAGATATGAGTGTACACGAAAAACATCATATTTTGACATTAAGCAATAACGGTATTCATATCTGTTTTGCTTTACTTTGTATATAAGGTCGCTTTTTGATGTTTTTCAAAAGGTGGCTTTTTTATTTATATGGTAAAAGGAGTGGCAGATTTGAATGAGTTGGATTTTGACTTGATGGTACGATTGATAGCATGTGGGCAGTATGAGAAACGGCAGTGCAACGATAAGTATAGTTACAGTAGCAAGCTTTTTGCTGGGATAAATAGGCTTGCAGCTTTGGCGGCTGTGAATGAGCAATATGATATGCTCTCAGATCTCCATGAATGTGCTTTTATTGAGAATTATGCTGTGAAGCCCGTGAAAACGTGGTTTGAGGGGTGGAATAGTTATTTTGTCAAAATGGTGGAAAAGTTTGATCTTTATCATACAAATGCGCTGATAGAGTTAAGTGAAAACCGCAGATATACTCTTACTGATGATTGCGTTGATCTTATTTCTGATTCAGAGAAAGATTACGTAAATGACTTGGAGCAGCGTTACATTTATACTCTTTTGACTAATCTTCCCAATGAGTTGTATGTGGCTGTGCGTCGGTTTATTGTGGAAAATCCAATTTGCGCTGTTGAAAAAATGAGTGAATTTAAAATGGAGAATTGTCAAGACTTTAAGATGATAAATAAGATATTCTCGGAAGCCTACGAAAATGTTCCAAACTGGAGTTATGTTTGTCCGAAATGCGGTTGGACAATGACTTTTTATGGTGCGCAGGCACAGTGCTGTAACAAAAGCTGTTTGAAAAATATACCGAAAAAAGATGATTTGAAGCCATTGAGATTTCAGGACGGCAATTGGCGGCTTAGGCATGGTGTTATGAGATATATGTGTTTGCCTGGGCAGTTGGAGTTGAAAATACAGAAAATTGCAGAAAAATGTGGATGTGGGGCGGAGCTTTGGCCTGACAGAGATAAGTATGATGTAAAGATAACTTTGCCTGACGGGCAGGTTTGGGCTATTGACGCAAAGACCCACAGAAATCCTTATATGCTGAAAAAGAGCATTGAAAATGACTATGTTTTTACTCATACTAAGGCGCAAAAAGTTTTTTATGTTGTGCCTGACGATTGTTTGACGGATTATCCTGATTATTGCAAGATATGCAATGATGCGTTAGCAAGCAGTTTTCCTGATTCAATTGCTAAATGCGTTTCCATGAGAATTTTTTCAATAGAGCTGAAAGGAGAGGTGGAAGATGTCAAGCTTAGAAACTATCAAAAAAAGTCTTAGAAATTATCTTCCAACTTCTGTGAATATTGATGATTTCATCAAGGCGGAAATGACCCTTGCTCTTTTGGAAAAATGCAAGCCTGAGGGTGACCCCACAAAGGCGTATCTTCTGCTTCATAATTACAGCCTTTTGGGTGAGGTAGTTTGCGATGAAACTGCTTTTCTGCTTCAAAAAGCTCACAGACTTTTACATTCTTGCAGTTCAAAGATGAATTGGGCAAAGGTTCTTGAAAATTACCGCAATGCTCAGTCCGAGTTTTGTTTGTATATTTTTACAGAGAAAATCGAAAAGGGCAGCAAGGTCTTGAAATTTGCCCGAAACACTGAGCTGGCAGTTGAGCCTGACCGTGCGGACGTTTACTTTGAATACATCAGAAAACACAAGGAAGATAGGCATTTTGAGTATGCAAAGGGCGGAAAATACAGCTACAGCATTAAGGACAAAACAAGCTCCACTGTATATAGCGCTGATGTTAAAATGCCTGACCGCACACCGCAAATGCCTGTAAGTCCTACGCCTAAGAAAATCAGAAAAAAGATAAGTGTTTCTACAGATGAGTTGCTTGCAAGTGCGGCTGAAATGGCTGAGAAAAAGCCTGATGATTATTGCTATTCTATACTCAAAAGCAACACCCTAAAAACTGTCACAGAGGGCAATGTTAAGAGTGCAAACAGGCTTGAGATCGACAAGATAACAAATCTTGTTGGCATGGTCGGCTCAGGAAAATCCACTCTTATGAAAGTGCTGTCTTATCATCTTGCAAAGGCTGATAAAAAGGTCGTTCTTGTGCTTGACACTGTTTCAAGTGTGCTGGAGATGTGTTCTTATTTATCTCAGTTTGGAGTTAGTGTTTCACCTGTGATAGGCAGGGGCGGACGTGAAAAATACATCGATCAGGTGGCGAAAGCTCAAGAAAAATATTTGCAAAATGAGTATTCTAAGTATCTCACTGCCCCTTGTATTGTCGACGGCATGGCAAAAAATAAGAGCGACAAAAGTTCTGTTCCAATGTTTGGAAACGAGCCGTGCAGGTCGCTTATGAAAAATAAAAAGCACTATAATTGCCCTTATATGGATATTTGCCCTGCGGTGAGAATGTACCGAGATGTTTATACGTCAAATGTTATCGTGACCACTGTGCAGGGGCTTGCGGCAATAAGGCTTCTTGGGGATAACAAGCTGTTTTTGGAGTATGTGCTGGAGCAAGCTGACCTTGTGATATTTGATGAATGTGACAAGGTACAGAAAACACTTGACGAGTTTTTCACACCGTCAGCAAGCTTTGATAAGTTTAGGCAGAATGCGGCGGCTTTGTGCAGTGAAGTCATGAATATGGATACAGAGGTACTTGAGAGCTTGGACGATAATGAGAAAGAATATGTTGATAAGCTTTCTATTTCTGTTAGGGTTTGTATGGCAGTTAGAAATGCTATAAATTCTTACGGCAGCAAGTGGCAGACCATACTTAGCAGGACGTTTTCGGCTGAGATACTTTATAACAGCCTTTGCAAAGATAATAAGGGCAATAAGTATATATCTGACAAGGCGTTGGCTCATATGCGACGTGTGACCCTTGGAATGGATAATGATAAGGACATTGAGTATTTGATGATGCTTGTACTATCTCAACAGAAAGAAAGTAAGAAATTATCCAAAGCATTTAATGATTGGCTCACGGACAATAACTGTAAGCCTGACAAGACTTTTTCTGACCATATCAAGCTTTATCTTGTGGTGGCGGCATTCGATAATTACATCAGGGAGATAAGCGATTCCTATTTGTTTTTGCCGTATGAGCGGAAAACACAGCAGGAGCTTACTGACTTTTTGTCTACACGTTTTACCGCACAGCAGAAAATTCTCCCTTCATCTGCAATGGGTAATCTTTTCGGCATGAAGAACGATCCGCAAAAGGGGCTTATTCTTTACCGCCAATACGCATTCGGACGTGCGCTTATGGACCGTATGCCTTGGCTTCGG
>ULUE01079391.1_pt1 | contig 17465 bp, 9 predicted proteins | sample 1958211 | NCBI WGS metagenome assembly ULUE01 (sample SAMEA4835752, study PRJEB28245) | human gut metagenome | biome: gut microbiome; material: fecal sample | place: Denmark | collected 2008 | reverse complement strand
ATGGTCTCTGTCAATTGTGTTTTTTGTATCATGCGAAAGTGCGGGAGATAAACGTTTGGATTTTGCACTCGAACAGGCCGGAAAAAACAGGATAGAACTGGAAAAAGTGCTGAACTACTACCAAAATGATAGTTTGAAGTTAGAAGCCGCCCGCTTTCTTATAAGAAATATGCCTGGGCATGGCGGTTATGAAGATGACCGTCTGGATAGTGTGAAAGCGGTGATGAAGGCCGCGGTGGAACTGAATATAGGAGGTTATCTGCCTGATAGCGAATGGAAGCGCAAGTGGATTGGTTTTAACTACAGAACATTGCCGAAACGTCCGGATATTGAATACATGTCTGCCGATTATTTGATAGAAAATATCGAACAATCCTTCAAGGTCTGGGAAGAATGTCCGTGGGCAAAGAATTATTCATTTGACGACTTTTGTGAATGGGTATTGCCCTATCGTATAGGAGATGAGCCATTGGACAATTGGCGGAAAATGTATTATGACCGTTATAAACCTCTTCTTGATTCGTTGTATACCGGTAATGATATGGTGGAAGCTGTGAATGTACTGGCACGCCACTTCAAGCGAACTAACTTATTTGTCCTCACTACCGAATATCGCATGCCACATTTAGGTGCCCGTTTCTTATCGGAATATCTGGTAGGTACATGTCGCGAAATAACTGATCATGCTGTATACGTTTTCCGGGCATTGGGCTTTCCGGTAAATATAGATAAATATTGGTATTCTCCTTCTAATCAACACGACCATATGTGGAACGTACTGAAGGATTCGGACGGAGGATTTATTCCGTTCTGGTATATGGATTCGTCTGACTTTGTGGTGAAACGTGGGTCTACGGACGGCAGAAAGAAAGGTAAAGTCTACAGGAATACTTTTGAAGCGCACGATAGTAAGACAGCTTCATTGTTTGGACCTTTTTATCAGGATGTGACGGCAGAATACTTTGGTGAGAATGAGTTCAAGGTAAAGGTTGATGACAATATAGAAGGAAATAGTATTCTGCTGGGAATGTTCAGTCCTTCCGGATATGTCACAGTGGATGCAGTTCCATTACGACGCGGCAAAGCACGGGTGAACAATATAGAACCGGGCGTTATTTTCCAACCTTTGACCTCTGAGAACGGAACGCGTTCTCCTGCCGGATGTCCTTTTATGGTAGTAGACGGAAATGTACGCTATTTTGAACCGGATATGTCGAAGGCGGTCACTGCCCATATAAGGAGAAAATACCCGTTAAGACAATACCTTTATGGTTATATGGCTACCATGACAGGTGCTGAGATTGAAGTGAGTAATGACCGGTATTTCCGTACGAGTGAGTTGCTTTGTTGCTTGACCGATACTCCTCGCACTAACCTCAATTATTATTATCCGAAGATTTCACGCCCTTATCGTTATGTGCGTTTCACTCCACCGCCTCCTGCCTATCCCACAGCAGATTGTAGGGCGGAAATTGCAGAACTGGCATTCTTTGATAGTGTGGACAGTGAAGAACATCTTCCTTCGAAAGCCATATACGGTGGTGGTCCGGTGGATGAGAATCCCGCGCACGACATAGACAAGGCGTGTGATGATGATTGGCTGACATTCTATTACTCATCAGGGCCGCAGGATTCCATCGTATTTGACCTGCAACGTGCTCGCGTCATAAAAAAGATATTATTCGTTCCTCGCAATGATGATAATTTTATCACTCCGGGCAATGTGTATGAATTATTCTATCAGTCTGGCGTGAAGGGATGGATTTCTTTGGGAGTACAGACTGCTACTACTAATGAATTAATCTATCGGAATATTCCTGAAGGTGCCTTGTTGTGGCTGCGCAATTTGACACGCGGGAAGGAAGAGCAGGTATTCTATGTGGAGAATGACAGACAAAGATTTGTGGGATACGAATGAAACTGATTGTGTGATTTATATTTTTCCAAGGAATAGGAACTGTTGTTGATTATTTTGAGATTTGATAGTATGAATAATGTAGGGAAAATAGTATTGTTGACAAGTCTGTTACCGATAATAGGTATAGAATACATATTACCTTCTGGGATAATTGGGGGAGATTTGATAGAGCAATGGAATTATGTTGCTATTGCAAGTTTGATATCTCTTATTGCTTTTATATTCTATTTTTATTTTTCGGGAAAGGAAGATTGTTTCCACTTTTTGGGTAATGTGATTATATGGGGAATTATAATTTCTATTAGTATTGAGGCTATTTGGGGACTTTTGCAATTATATGGCTATTTGCCATCATTCCACTCTGTTTTTAAAGTAACAGGTACATTCTTTAATCCCGCCCCCTATAGCGGTTATCTGGCATTAGGAGGCCCTTTATGTTTGAATGAATTATTGGTATTGAGAAAAGAGAAGAATAAGAGCTTTTTAAAGTTATATTCTTATTGTTTCTTGATTTTTGTTTTGTTGCTTATTGTTGTAGTACTACCTTGTGGAATGAGTCGTTCAGCGTGGATTTCTACTATATTTTCCTCTCTTTTTGTATTGGAAATGCATTATAGTTTTTATTCATCTTTAAAAAATGTATGGCTTAAGGGACCAAATAAGGTGTTTTGTCTAATCTTAGTTGCTCTTATTTTACTATTGTGTATAGGAGGATATCTTTTCTTTTTGAAGAAAGATTCGGCATTAGGAAGACTTTTTATGTGGAAAATTGAGTGCCGGGCTATAGCGCAGAAACCATTGTTAGGTTATGGGGCAAATAGTTTCGCTCATACATATAAAATTACTCAAGAAGACTATTTTTCAAGTGAACTGTTCTCGGAAGAGGAAGAATTTGTTGCTGGAGTAGTAAAATATGCTTTTAATGAATATTTCCAAATGGCAATAGAATATGGACTTCCTGTTCTGTTTCTTTATATAGGTTTTTGTGTTTATGGTGTTTACATAGGCATAAAGAATAAAAGGTATGGTATTTGTGGTGGAATTATTTCTTTTATGATTTTTTCTTTTTCTTCATACCCTCTTCATTTACCGGTGCTTTTTTCTTCTTTTTTGTTGTTACTGCTGGCGGCTATAGCGAAACATGATAAAGCATTTTTATGGCTTTATGTTTTTCTATTTTCTAGTTTAGTCTTTTTGAATTATAAACCCTATGAAAGTGAAGCTTATAATCATTGGAGAAGGAGTGAAATTTATTGGGTAAATGATGGTAGACAGGCATTAATTGAGTATGAAAAACTATATCCTCTATTAGGTAATAATGCAAGCTTCCTGTTTAAATATGGTTTTTGTTTATATCGGAATAAACGGTATGAAGAGGCAATAGAATGTCTAAAGGAAGCAGAATTATTAAGTTGTGATCCTATGATACTTAATGTGATAGGGAGGTGTTATCAATTGCAGCACAAATACGAAGAAGCTGAATATTGGTATATACGTTCTACGCATTTCTTGCCCAATAGGATTTACCCTTATTATTTATTGGCTAAATTATATGCTGAACCTGATTATTATAATTCTACAGAATTGAATAGAATGAAAGATATTGTACTATTCAAGGAGCCGAAAGTGTATTCTAAAGCTATAGAGGAAATGCGGGAAGAAATACAACGACTAAAATAATAAACAATACAGATCTGTAACAAAAAAGTGATTAATAATTAAAGAAGGAGGTACTTATAAGTGAAAGTATTTAATGATTGAGCCGTATAATGCGGAATACTCACCTTTGTAGAGTATAATGGTAAGTCTTTGTTTGGAAAGAAAATATGTAACTTAAAAAAATGAAAAATGAGAACTAATAGTATTATAAAATTAGTGTTAGCCTTTTTAGTAATGGCAGTTGTTATGGTAAATCTTCATTTATCAAGTGAAGAAAACCATAGGATATTTTTGTCTCTTACAGATATAGAGAAGGAGGCGAAAGCGGAAGATATTAATTATTATGTTCCACAGAAGAATAATAATCCAGATGGTTGTACTATTTATCTGGAAATTTCTGGAGGAGTTGGGGCTCCAGAAGGAGCAATTCATGTAGGAGGTAATAAATATAAAATTGAAGGAATAAAAAACTTTTGTGCGGATCCTCCTAAGGGGGAAAAGCCATATGGTTGTGACCCCTATAATTGTCATCAGAGAGTTTGATAAATAAAGTTAAAACAGAATTGATTCCGAGTGAATAAAAACTCGGAATTAATTTAAATTTAAAAGTTATGGTAAAATCTATTTTTTTTATGTGCTTCTTGGTTTTAATATATAGTTGCACTTCAAATTTAGTAAAAGAAAGGGCTAATAGTGAAGTAACAGATGTTTATGTTGATGTAGATGATGTCATTGATGAATTAGACTTTTCACTTTTTCTTAACGATGAGGCGAAATTCATTAAATTGGAAACGACGGATAGTTGTCTGATTTCAGAGATGAAACAAATAAGCTATGTTGATGGTAAAATTTATATTGCAGATGAATTATCTCAATCTGTGTATATCTTTAATGACAGTGGATCTTTTTTAAAGAAAATAGGAGTTAAAGGTCAAGGCCCTGGAGAATATGTTCGTTTAGGAAAATTCCAAGTTGTTGGTAACTATCTCTATATAAAGGATGATGCTTCACCATGGAAACTTTATGTTTATGACTTAAAAAGTTCTGTTGGTAGGCTTATGGATATTGATGAGAATCTTTCTTATGATGATTTCTATTTGCAAGGAGACAACTTGTACTTAGTAGCTAATAATAATTCTTCTTATTCATACGGGTGTTATAATTTATTGAAGCTTGGTATGGCGACTAATGAGATGGATTGCTATCTCCCTTTTTCAGAAAACTTGGCGAAACAGCACTCTCATTGGGGGCTTTTTTCTAATATCAGTCAATACAAAGATAGCTTGTTGATTATCTGTTCCAATAATGATACTATTTATCAATCAACTAAAGATGGTACTTCAGCAAAATATGCAGTTCATTTTTCAAAGCGAGAGCTACCCGAGGATTTACGTCAGAAAGATGGGACAACAATCATGATGACTGCTATGGAGAAACGTTATATTAAAGGGCTTAGCTCTATATTGAATTTAGATGGATATTTTATAGCGCAATATGGTGACTACATAATGCGTAGTATACTGTATGACAAACGAACCGATGAGCATACGGTTGCTAATGTGCTTAAATTAGGTAAATGGGGCGATTTGTACATGTGGGAATACTCTTTCTCTGATGATGGTAAGCTTATTGTAGCAGACTCTGGTGGTGCTTTTCTTTCGTCGTGGAAAGAACGTTATTCTAATCGTACTTTTATTCGCAGTGAGGATAAGAAAGACTTACAGAAAATATATGAGCAAACAAGTGAAGAAGATAATCCTATCATTGGGATTTTTACCTTGAAAAATAAATAAGAGTGAATTTATGAGGAAAAAACAGTTAAGCATATTCTTGTATGCTCTAATCATAATTGGTTGTGGAATCTATTTCTATTACGAGATTCATAAACGGGACAATTTTATAAATGACTTATTAAATGAGTTGAAAGAAAATTCATATAAATTAATCGGGTTAGAAACTTTTAATCAGAATAGGAATTATGAAATTGAATATAATGGAAAATATTATTCTGACAGTTGCAAGGTAATAAGTATAACTGGAGAGAAGTGCTTTTTGACTGATTTGATACGAGGGAATAAATTGGTTTTGCGGTATTCGGAGTTAAATTGCAATACATGTATTGAAGAGCAAATTGACATACTGAATTTATATGTCGATTCGATTGGAGTAGATAACATCTTGCTTTTTACTACGTATGATAATATTTTGTATTTGAAGAGATTTAAGAAAGCTAATCGAATAAAATTTCCCATTTATAATTTAACTCAAGAAGTTAATTTGGAATTTGCAGATTTGGGATTACCTTATTTCTTTGTATTAACAGAATATACTAGTAGAATAAATAGTATGTATATACCACTAAAAGAAGCACCAATTTTGACGCAACAATATATGCATTGGATATTAAAAAAATATTTTAATGAAACCAAATGTAAAATGGCGATATAGTGTTTGGATTCGTTTGTTATATATAATTATATTTGTAATTGTATTAGGTGAACTGTTTTTTAACAATTACTCTTTTTTTAGGATTCCTACGACCTCAATGGAGCCGACATTGTTTCCTGGAGATAGAGTATTGGTGACCAACTTTACTACTGGAGACATTGTGCACAATGATGTTATAGTATTTAATATGCCTTTTCTAAAGGAGCCGTTTGATAGTATTGTGTTTTGTTCAGACCAATATTTTGTGAAACGTTGTATCGCTTTACCAAATGATACGTTTGAAATAAAGGGTGGCTTCTTTCGTGTACATGGTTATAAGGGTCTTTTAGGGAATATGAAACAGCAAAAATTGGTGTCTAAGGGCATTGATACGGTGATGTATAATAATAATCAAATATCTGTTTTTCAGGCAGAAAATAAGTTTTGGAGTGTAAGAGAGTTCGGTCCTTTATGGGTTCCTGCCAAAAATATGACTGTGGTAATTGATTCTGCTTCGTGGATAGTGTATAAAGCATTAATTGAATGGGAACAAAAGAAAAAAATGCATTTGAAGCTGAATAAGGTTTATTTGGGTGATAGTTTAATCAATGCTTATTGTTTTATGGAAGATTATTATTTCGTTGCTGGAGATAATCTACCGGTTTCTGTGGATTCTAGATATTGGGGTGTTTTACCAAGATCCTTTATTGTAGGAAAAGTAGCTTTTGTTTGGTTTACAAGAAGAAAAGAAACAAAAAATATCGAATGGAAAAGAATGTTTTTAAAAATGTGAAGTATACGTGAGATATTGTAAGATGAAGATAAATGTGTGTGCTAAATTAATTGTAGTATTGTGTGGTTGTCAGTGCTAAGTCATCTTCTGATTTATAATGGAATTTTTGAGACTATAATATAAAGGAAAGTCTATTTAGAAATATGTCTTTAAATACCCCTTTTTACTTCTTTAACGATGAAATATAGTTCTAAAACTAAAAATATTAGTTTATTTGCGGAGATGTTATGAATGTTAAATCTAAAAACACACAAGAAGTTATGAAAAAAGAATGGTTGTATGCAGTAGGTCTGGTTTGCCTGGTGTCGGCTTGTACCGGTACTCCGCAATCCTCTGCAGATGGATTATGTTCTAGTATTGATGTGGCGGGAGCTATGGAAAAGCCTGCCGAATTGAAACTTTCGGAATTAGGAAGCGATGTACGCTATGTTCCATTAGAAACAACCGATTCGTGTCTGGTAGGTGGAAGTCCGAATATTCTGTTACTGGATAAAGAGATTGTTGTCTTTTCACGTCAAACTTGTTTTATCTTTGATAAAGAGAGCGGTAAGTTTTTAAGCAAAGTGGGACATTTGGGCGATGATCCGGAAGCCTATTCAACTGCGGCGCCTACTTATAATGACGTAAACGGTCTGCTTTATTTTATGCGCAGACCCGGTAAGTTACAGAAATATGATTTGCAAGGTAATTACCGTGGTGGTGTAACGATACCTACCCCTCCGGATTCACCGAGTGATTTCAGCTTTACAGATTCCGTGATAATAGGTCGTTACGGTAATATTGTAGGTGATAACGGGCGCGCTTTGCTGTTATTTAATGAAGCGGGAGAACAGATAGATACGGTGCCCAGTCTACTTCCGGTTTTGCCTAATAGAGGAGTAGATGACATAAACAGTATCAGCGTCAAAAAGCAGGGAAATGCAGGTATTATTCTGACTACATTTAAAAGTGGAGATGCCTCGGCAAGTGTAGCGGGTATTCCTTTCCTGTGGAAGAGTGATAATAAGATACGTTACAAAGAGAATTTCAATGATACCATTTATACAGTGAGTGGAAATGAGCTGACACCTTATATCGCATTCTCCACCGGTAAATGGCATTGGGGCGCCGAGGCACGTACTGAATCCAAAGATAATGAAAAACGTTTGTTGGTGGGATGTATTTTTGAGACGGATCATACTGTTTTCTTTCAGTGTATCCGGGGACTGTATACAGATGAACCGGAAACGTTTAACGGAATCTACGACCGGAAGGCAAATACTACCCGGATGTATGCCGAAAAGGAAGGTATAAAAGATGACCTGACCGGCTTTATGGCTTTCCGTCCCAAGGCATGCAGTGCACAGGGAGAATATGGAATGATTATTGATGCCGGAGAAGTGATGACCTGGTTGGAAGAAAATCCTGAAGCGGCAGAAAATGAAAAACTTTCGGCACTGAAAGAATTGACGGATGATTCTAATCCGGTAGTGATTATTACAGTCCCTAAATAAGGAAGGAGGTATGTTCTTGTCCACCTGTTTGGGAATGGACAAGAATATACTTGTTTGATAATTAGAAAAATAACAGTTTGTATCCAGTCTCGTTTTGTCCATATATATATGGCGGCTCGTAAAGGGAAAACGACTATTTTTGCATACACTAAGTGTAAACGGAAAAACTAATATAGAATGATAAAGACACAGAACTACCGGTTTTTGATCTGTCTGGCACTATTTGCGTTGGCAGCATGTTCCGGTGCGAAAAAAGAAGAAGCCGCCGATGAAGGAGTAGCTACCGTATTGCCGGATGAGAAGAATGAAGTGACCGTGTTGCCTTTGAAGCGGCAGATATTCAATCACGAGTTGGTAAGTAATGGCAAGATAGTGGCCGGAGGAATGGCAGATTTGCGTTTTGAAAGTTCGGGTATCGTGGCGCAGATTTATGTGAAGAACGGTGACCGGGTACACAAAGGACAAAAACTGGCAGAGCTGGATAAATTTCGTTTAAAAAATAAGACCGCACAGTCCAAAGATGCTTTGGAAAAAGCTAAGTTGGAATTGCAGGATGTATTGATAGGGCAGGGGTATGCAGCGGATGATACTGCCAATGTACCCGATGATATCATGCAACTGGCACGGGTGAAAAGCGGCTATGATCAGACCCTTTCTCAATATGAACTGGCTAAATATGAAGAAGAACATGCCACTCTAATTGCTCCTTTTGACGGGGTGGTGGCTAATCTCTTTTCCAAACCCTATAATGCTCCCAGCAGTTCAGATGCTTTCTGTACAATTATCGGTTCACAGGGCATGGAAGCTGACTTTACTGTATTGGAGAGTGAACTCCCCCTTATTAAAGGTGGCGATAAAGTGGTTGTTACCCCTTATGCAGATCCTTCTGCCAAATACGAAGGACGTATCTCCGAAATCAATCCGCTGGTGGACGATAAAGGCATGGTGAAAGTGAAGGCCGTTGTCAACGGACAGGGCAAGCTCTTTAATGGCATGAACATACGGGTTAATGTACATCGTTCGCTAGGTGAACAGTTGGTTGTTCCGAAGAGTTCAGTGGTGTTGCGTTCCGGTAAGCAGGTGATTTTTACACTGAAAGATAATAAAGCGAAATGGAACTACGTGCAGACCGTACTGGAAAATTCCGATGAATACACGATTGTGGAAGATGAAGTGCAAGAAGGAGATGTGGTGATTGTGACAGGCAATGTGAACCTGGCTCATGAGGCACCGGTGAAAGTTATTGAAAATAAAAAATAAAAGGGGTGGTTAAGTTCTTGATACAGCGGCCCATTGCCGTATTGATGGCGTTTACCGCATGTTTTATTGTCGGTATGGTAACGTATTTCACGTTGCCGGTATCTCTGCTGCCGGATATTGCCATCCCGGAGATTACAGTACAAATCTCGGCACAGAATACTTCTGCGCGTGAGTTGGAGAATACGGTGGTGAAACCATTGCGCCAACAACTTATCCAGGTGGCTCGTCTGAAAGATATGGATAGCGAGGCGCATGATGGGGCAGGTCTTATCCGGCTGAATTTCGACTTTGGCACCAATACGGATCTTGCTTTTATCGAAGTGAATGAGAAGATTGACGCCGCCATGAACTACCTGCCTAAGGATACAGACCGTCCTAAAGTAGTAAAAGCAAGTGCTACCGATATTCCGGTATTCTATCTCAGCCTCACCCTGAAGAATGACAGCGCTTACGGACAAACGGACGAACGTGCTTTCCTCGATCTGTGTGAATTTGCCGAAAGCGTTATCAAACGGCGTATCGAGCAGCTGACAGAGGTAGCCATGGTGGATATCACAGGATTGGTGGAGCGCCAGTTGCAGATTGTTCCCGATGAAAATAAGCTTGCCGTACTGGGACTTTCCATACAGGATGTAGAATCTGCTCTTGCCCAAAATAATGTGGAACCGGGAAGTATGACCGTACGTGATGGATATTATGAATACAATATCAAGTTTTCCACTCTGTTGCGTACGGAAGAAGATGTGAAGAATATTCTTATTAACAAAAACGGACGCATCATCCGTCTGGAAGAGTTCTGCCGGATAGGTATTGTTCCCGTCAGGGAAAAAGGCGTATCCATGAGCAATGGTAAACGGGCAGTGACATTGGCCATTATCAAGCAGGCGGACGAGAATATGGATGACATGAAGCAGGCCATTGGCGGCACCATGAATTATTTTCAGAGTGTATATCCTGACATTGAATTCAGCGTTAGCCGAAACCAGACAGAGCTTTTGGATTATACTATCTCCAACTTGCAACAAAACCTTTCGTTGGGCTTTCTATTTATCTGTATCGTAGCCGTACTCTTTCTGGGGGATGTCAAATCTCCTTTCATCATCGGACTGAGTATGGTCGTTTCCATTGTGATCTGTTTTCTCTTTTTCTATTTGTTCAAGATGTCACTGAACATCATATCCCTGTCCGGATTGATTCTTGCATTGGGTATGATGATCGATAGTTCCATCATCGTAACTGAAAATATTTCTCAATATCGGGAAAGAGGATACTCGCTGAAACGTGCCTGTATTACGGGTACCAGTGAGGTGGTTACTCCGATGCTCAGTTCCTCGTTGACTACCATTGCGGTGTTTGTACCACTGATTTTTATGAGTGGTATTGCCGGAGCCATTTTCTACGATCAGGCTTTCTCGGTAACCGTTGGATTGATGGTTTCTTACTTCACGGGCATCATGTTGCTGCCGGTGCTCTATATGCTGGTTTACCGGACGGGACTGCGCAAATCATGGTTCTCGCGTATCCGAATCAATAATCCTATAAAGGATCATACACTTGATCGTTTCTATGATGCCGGGATTGATTTTATATTTGCTCATAAAACGGCAAGCGTATTTTTCTGCATAGTTTCCGTGCCATTGTGTGTATTCATGTTCTATTTCATAGGAAAAGAGCGTATGCCGGAAATAGATCAGAATGAGCTGATAGCCCGTGTGGAATGGAATGAGAATATCCATGTGGACGAGAATCGTCGCAGAGTAGATAATTTATTTGAGTTGTTTAAGACAGAGACTATTGAACAGACTGCCGCCGTCGGACAACAAGACTATCTCCTGAACCGGGAGCAGGCTCTTTCTTCTTCGGAAGCAGAACTTTATTTCAAGACAAAGAATCCCTCTGAGATAGTCCCTTTGCAGGAAAAGGTTTACCGTACCCTCAAAGCGGAATATCCGTTGGCCGTGATTTCTTTTTCGCCACCCGAGACGGTATTTGAGAAACTGTTTGTGACGGGAGAAGCCGATGTTGTGGCTGAACTTTATTCCCGCAACAAGGAAAAAGTGCCGACAGCGGATGAATTACGTAATCTGGAAGCTGAGTTTGCTACCCGTACAGGATATGCTCCCACGGGTATTGCCTTTGAAAATCAACTGAATATTCGTATCAATAAAGAAAAATTGCTACTTTATAATGTTTCGTATGACGAGTTGTATCGCATACTGAAAACAGCTTTCAAAGAAAACAGCATAGCTACTCTTCATTCTTACCAGCAATATCTGCCTATCAGCATTGTGGGAGAGGAACAAACGGTAAACAGCATCTTACAGGAAACACTCGTTCCGACACGGGCGGATCAATATGGTGTTGAATATCTGCCTTTGCGTGAACTGGTATCAGTGGCGCCGGCGGAAGATCTGAAAGCGATTACCGCAGGACGTAACGGAGAATATGTTCCGTTCCGTTTTTATGAAGTAAAAGAGGCGGAACCGCTTATGGAGCAAGTGAAGGAAGTGGTGGATGCTACCGGTGATTGGGATACCGCTTTTTCAGGAAGTTTCTTCTCTAACCGGAAGATGCTGGATGAACTGGTGGTTATTCTGTTTATTTCCATTCTGTTGATGTACTTCATTCTGGCGGCACAGTTCGAGAGTTTTGTGCAACCGCTTGTAGTATTGTTGGAGATACCGATAGACGTAGCATTTGCCCTGGTACTGTTGTGGATATGCGGACATACGCTGAATCTGATGTCTGCCATCGGTCTGATCGTTACGTGTGGTATTATCATCAATGACTCCATCCTGAAACTGGATGCGATTAATGAATTACGTAAGACGGGGATGCCGCTTCTGGAAGCTATCCATGAGGCGGGACGGCGCAGGCTGCGTCCCATCATCATGACTTCGCTCACTACCATTTTTGCCATGGTACCGTTATTGTTCTCTTTCGATATGGGATCGGAATTGCAGAAGCCGCTTTCCATTGCCATGATTGGGGCGATGTTCATCGGCACATTGGTCAGTCTGTTCATCATTCCGTTGATATATTGGTTTATTTACCGGGATAAAAAAGCTTGATATAATGAAGAAACTTGGTTTAATTATTCTTTTAGGACTTTCTCAGGCGTTTCCGTCCGTCGCGCAGCAACAGCAGGTTACGCTGGACTTGCAGCAGACGATTAAGATGGCGAACGACAGTTCGCTGGAAGCTTTCCGTACTAAAAATATGTATCTTTCAGGCTATTGGGAATATCGTACCTATAAGGCAAATCGCTTGCCGAGCCTGACGCTGAATATGACTCCTGCACAGTATAACCGTGACATTACGAAGCGTTATGACTCCGAACAGGATTTGGATATTTACCGTAGCCAACAGTCTTTCTATGCCTATGGCAACCTGGCAGTCAGGCAAAACTTTGACCTGACGGGTGGTACTTTTTATCTGGATACCGAATTGGGCTATATGCGTAGTTTCGGTTCCAATCCCTACACGCAGTATACCAGTGTTCCCGTTCGTTTAGGTTATTCGCAAAGTCTGGTAGGTTATAATCCTTTCCGCTGGGAACGAAAGATTGAACCGCTGAAATACGAGAAAGTAAAGAAAGAATATATCTACAATGCTGAGCAGGTATCCGAGCAGGCCACTACCTATTTCTTTGCACTTGCCATGGCGCAGGCTGAGTATGACTTGGCAAAGGAGAATGTCGTTTCTTCCGATACGCTTTATCGTATTGGTATGCAACGTCTGAAGATAGCCTCTATCAGTCGTGCCGATCTTCTGACGCTGAAGCTGGACGTGGTGAATGCCCGTAACACTTTGCAGAATGCTGAAAGTTCATTGAAACGTGCCATGTTCTCGCTGGCTTCTTTCCTCAATCTGGAAAAGAATGCAGAGATACGGCTTCTTCTCCCCAGTCGTCCCGGAGAACTAAACATCCCTGTAGATGCTGCCTTGGATGCCGCCCGTTCCAACAACCCGAACTTCCTTGGATTACGCCAGGACATATTGGAAGCAGAACGGAATGTAGACAAAACTAAGAAAGAATCCCGCTTCAATGCCAGTATCAACGCCAGTGTCGGTTTCAACCAGGTGGCGGAGAAATTTGGCGAAGCCTACAACCGCCCTATGCAGCAGGAAATGGTATCTGTCAGCGTCTCCATTCCTTTAGTGGACTGGGGAGTGCGTAAAGGGAAATATAATATGGCCCGTAACAATCTGAATGTAGTAAAGACCTCTTCCCGTCAGAACGAAATCAGCATTGAAGAAGAAGTCATTATGACCGTAAGTGATTTCAATGTCCAGCAAGACTTGGTGACAAGTGCCGAAGAAGCCCTCGACCTTTCCATTCTGGCATACAATGAAACCCGCCAACGCTTCATCATCGGTAAGGCGGATATCAGTAGCCTTACCTTGTCATTGAACCGTCAGCAAGAAGCCCAGCGCAACTATATCTCAGCCCTGAAAAACTATTGGCTGAACTATTATAAAATCCGCAAGCTGACCCTGCACGATTTTGCCAGCGGCTTCTCTCTTTCTGACAAATTCGATTATAGTCACTAATCACTAATAGTCAATCACTATGAATCGCCTTTCCCCTTTTACCCTCATCGTCACCTTTGTCTGTCTGGCACTGGTGGGTTTGGCCTTGGTTCCGATGCTGCCGGTCAAGCTGAATCCGTCGCGCACATTGCCGGGCTTTACGGTGCGCTTTAGCATGCCGGACACTTCGTCGCGGGTGGTAGAGATGGAGGCGACAAGCAAACTGGAGTCCATGCTGGCCCGCATCAAAGGGGTAAAGGGAATGTATTCTACTTCAAGCAATGGCTACGGTTCCATTACGGTAGATCTGGATAAACACGCTGATGTGGATGCGGTACGTTTTGAGGCTTCTACTATTATCCGACAGACATGGTCGCAACTGCCTTCCGGAGTCAGTTATCCGTATATTGACATGAAGGTGCCCGATGCGAATACAGCCCGTCCGTTCTTATCATTCACACTGAATGCACCGTCCACGCCTATACTGATACAGCAGTATGCAGAAGAACATATCAAGCCGCGTCTGGCTAAGTTGCAAGGCATTTATAAAATAGATTTAAGTGGTGCTACCCCGATGGAATGGCGGTTGGAATACGACAGTGAACAATTGCGGACGCTGGGAATCAGCATTTCTGATATTCAACGTGCCATCCAGTTACATTATAATAAAGAGTTTCTGGGAACACACAACATGGATACGGCCGGTGGTAAGCAGTGGATACGTCTGGTCTTGATACCGGATGGAGTCAGCGGGCAATTTATTCCTTCGGACATCACGGTGACTGCTTCGGACGGCAAGATTATCCGCTTGGACGAGTTGGTGACTGTAGCGCGTATGGAAGAAGCGCCCCAAAGCTATTACCGTATCAATGGTCTGAATTCCATTTATATGTCTGTCACGGCCGTAGAGACTGCTAACCAATTGCAACTGAGCAATGAAGTGATGCAGGAAATGGAAGCAATACGTCTGACTTTGCCGCCCGGCTACGAGGTGCATACCAGCTATGATGCCACGGAGTATATTCGCGAGGAACTGAATAAAATTTATTTCCGTACGGGGCTGACAGTACTGATCCTGCTGGTATTCGTCTGGATTATTACGTTGAATCTGAAGTATCTGTTGCTGATTGTTACCAGCTTGGCTATCAACATTTCCGTGGCGGTTATTTTCTATTATCTTTTCGGGCTGGAGATGCAACTGTATTCATTGGCAGGGATTACTGTGTCCTTGAATCTTGTGATAGACAGTACCATTGTGATGACGGACCACATTTTGCACAGGCGTAATCTGAAAGCTTTTATGTCCGTACTGGCGGCTACCTTGACCACAATGGGGGCTTTGGTTATTATCTTCTTTCTGGATGAGAAAATCCGGCTGAACCTGCAAGACTTCGCAGCTGTGGTGATTATTAATCTGGCGGTATCTCTTTTCGTGGCTCTCTTTTTTGTTCCGGCTATGATTGATAGAATAAAGCTTGTCAAGAGGCAGAGCGTGAAACGCTGGGTGCGGAGTCATATACGTATTCGCAGGCTGACTGTTTACTTTACGCATTTCTATCAGTTGCTCATCCGCTTTCTTCTGCGCTGGAGGGTGGCGGTGTGCATTTTGCTTCTGCTTGGTTTCGGGTTGCCCGTTTTCCTTCTTCCTGAGAAGTTGGAGGGTGAAGGCAAATGGATAGAACGGTATAACAAGACGTTGGGCTCCTCTACTTATAAAGAGAAAGTGAAACCTGTGGTGGATAAGGCTTTAGGTGGTAGTCTTCGTTTGTTTGTGCAGAAAGTGTACGAAGGCAGTTATTTTAGTCGCAATGAAGAAGTGGTGCTCTATGCGAATGCGAACTTACCGAATGGAAGTACGCTGGAACAGATGAATACGCTGGTGAAATGTGTGGAAACTTATCTTAGCGGCTTCAAGGAGATTAAGCAGTTTCATGCTTCTGTCTATAATGCACGCAGGGCCAATCTTCAGATTTATTTCAAGAAAGAGTATCAGCATAGTGGTTTCCCTTATACGTTAAAGGCGAATCTGATTGGTAAAGTATCTGAGTTAGGAGGTGGTAGTTGGGATGTATATGGCTTGCAAGATCAAGGCTTCAGTAATGATGTTCGTGAGAGCGCAGGTTCTTATCGCATCAAGATGTATGGCTACAATTATGACGAGCTCTATGCATGGGCCGAAAAGCTGAAGGAGGTATTGCTTTCGCACCGTCGCATCAAGGAAGTGTTTATCAAGTCGGAATTTTCCTGGTGGAAAGACGATTATCAAGAGTTTTACTTCAATCTGAATAAGGAGCGTATGGCTCAGGAGGGGATTAATGCCCAGCATTTGTTCTCCGCTATCCAGCCGATATTCGGCAAGAATATGCAGGTGGGTTCGGTGGTGACGGAAAGCGGTACGGAAAGTATTCGACTTTCTTCCCGACAGTCTCACGACTATGATGTATGGGCTATGCAGTTTTTTCCTTACGGGGTGGATGGCGGAAAGCATTATAAACTTTCCGAGTTGGCTACGGTAGAGAAGGGGCAGATGCCGCAACAGATAGCCAAAGAGAATCAGCAATATCGTCTTTGTCTGCAATATGAGTATATCGGTTCGTACGAGCAAGGCAATAAAATACAGAAGCGGGATTTGGAAGAGTTTAATAAATTGCTTCCGATGGGGTATACTGCTGAATCGGATAGCCAATCGTGGTCATGGGGTAAGAAAGATAACAAGCAATACCTGTTGTTGCTGGTTGTGATTGCCATTATCTTCTTTACAACGAGTATTCTGTTTAATTCTCTGAAACAGCCTTTGGCTATTATCTTTGTTATTCCGGTATCTTATATAGGAGTGTTCCTTACATTCTATTGGTTCCGCTTGAATTTCGACCAGGGAGGCTTTGCTTCGTTTGTGCTGCTTTGTGGTATTACGGTAAATGCCAGCATCTATATTCTGAATGAGTATAACAGCATCCGTAGCCGCTTTCCCCGGCTTTCTATGCTCCGGGCATATACAAAGGCGTGGAATGCAAAGATACTGCCTATTTTTCTTACGGTAGTTTCCACCATTCTGGGTTTTATCCCGTTTATGGTGGGGACGGATAAGTAAGCTTTCTGGTTTCCGTTGGCTGCGGGTACTATTGGCGGATTGGTGATGTCTATTATCGGCATTTTCTTCTTCCTGCCGGTATTTAGTTTGAAGAGGAAAGAGGTTTGCAAATACTCTAAAAAACGTGTCGCACTTAAAAGTTGAATTCAGCTTTAGCCTTAATATTTATTTTTTGTGAAATCATCCTACACCGTACTCTTTTAGTAATGCTTAAAAAATAACTTGGTACATAAGCAAGTGCAGCGAGTCGGCTTATAAATGATAATTTACCAGCGTAGCGCTGGAGCAAGG
>ULUE01009990.1_pt1 | contig 17532 bp, 10 predicted proteins | sample 1958211 | NCBI WGS metagenome assembly ULUE01 (sample SAMEA4835752, study PRJEB28245) | human gut metagenome | biome: gut microbiome; material: fecal sample | place: Denmark | collected 2008 | reverse complement strand
CAACCATTCCGAGTGGGTGGGAATGCTCCGTTTTCGCCAGTTGTCAAGTATTAAAGTTGACAAGTTGAAAATCACTAAGGGTTTTCAACTGTCAACATACATAGACAGGCACCTTATCCTTAACTTACGCTTTGCGTATTTTGAGGATCTTTAGAAACCTGTTCTATTTTCTTATAGAACATAGACATTACGGTATTATACTCAAATTGCATAACCTTAAATCTCTTATGACTACGAATTTTATCATCAACCTCTCTTATTGGTTTTAAACAATAATCCAAATATTCATCTACAGGACGCCCATTGAAAGGATGCCCTGAATTAGCATTAACAAGTGTTTTCTCACCAATAACTACAGAGCCTGGGATATCAAACGAAAGTCCTTGCATATTACTAATAAACAACCGTAAACTTGAAAATATATCTTCAAAGTCGTCTTTCTCAGAGTCCATTGAATAAAACAAGGCATTTAACATGGGTATAAATGCTCTATACGCAGTCACAATGTCCTGTCCAGATAAATAGTTTACGAAACAAAAGCACATATTTAGTCCTTCTTCTATCCTTGACTTCTGCTTATTTATCTTTTGGAGTTGCTCCCCTACTATTTGCTGAAGACAAGCATTATCCTTTGACAGTTTTTGATTTTCTCCTTTTTGTCTTTGCAATTCTCCTCTAAACTCTACCACACTAAATATTTGATAGCCTATCACCAAGGTAACGACTATACTCATAAGTGTAACTATCGTTCCTAAGAACGTATCGTTTCCTATTTCACAAGGAACAACCCTTAATATGGAAAATATTACTGACATAACACATAACAGTGTCAGTAACAGCATCCAATATTTATATTTACTACTCATATTGATTTACTCTTTAGAATCTCTTTTTATAAACGTAAACCTTGTCTTCAAGCATGGACGGAGAGAAAGGTCATAGGTACCCATTTGGAAATAATTACGACTATCCTTGTTAGGATTCAAGTTCTGATAGAAATGAAGACCACGACCAAGCGTTATGTCCCAATCATTGCTGGTTCGGATATAGCGGTCATGCGAATTCTCATCAAACTCGTATTCCATTGTCATATTGTTACCTTCCATATCTGCCAAGGTTTCCTTGATACCTTGGAGACTATCCTTTATATAGACAGAATCCTCCTCTGTATCTCCTAACTTGGTAATCAACTTGAAAATCTGACAATCACCTATCTTCACCAAAAGTTCTATGAAACGTACTAAATTGGTAACTTGGTAGCCATGCGAAAGATAAGGTTCCTCCAACTGGACAATCTTTGCACCTCGCAGGTAGTCAGCGAATAAGTCATCATAGCTATAGCCTGTATCACCATACTGTACATCTACCGTTTTCTCCTTTGGTAACAAGTTTTCATTAGATACAGGAATAGCTGGTTGCACCACTGTCTGACTGACGACTGTAGCTGAAGTCTCAACGGTCTCCACAGTTGCAATAGTTGTCTTGCCCCCTTCTGGCTCCTCATTATTCTTGGTCAAAACAGAAACACTTGGATCTTTACGAGGGTTTTGAGTTGCTCTGCTATACTTGCTCTCTGGGCAATATACAACCACCTTGTTACCATCCTTGTTGATATACGACATGTTGATGCGTGCATACTCCTCATCAGGCTTACGCTTATTCAACTGTTCCTTCACTCTACGGCGACCTTCAATAGCATATTCCACGATTTCATCAAACTCCTCATCTGTAGGTTGCCCTGTAGGAAAGAGAAGCTTGATAAAGCCAGAAATAGTCTTTTGCAAAGCACGATTATCACGACCTTCTATGTTATCTCCCTTCTTTAATCTTGCATTAACCACACCCACATAGTCACTATCATGCACAAACAGATAATGCAATGCCTCTGACATATAATCGGTGATAAGACCGAAATTATTGTTATAGGCACTGTCGTCTATCTTCGGAATTTCCCATCCTGGGATATAGTTGTAGACACGGTCTATCACTGCAAGATCGAAAGCCTCAGGCAATGTTACCAATAGGTCTTTATCGTAATTGTTGACTATCTGCGGAATATTCAAGTCAAAATTACCCACAAAAGAAAAACTGGCATATCCAGTCACCTCCCTACCACGAGAGAAGCGACCATTAGCCATATAGTCTTTCATAATCTGCACAGTGTCGGCATCCTTGATTTTCATCTTAGCCACTTCGTCAAATGCCACATTGTCCCAATAGCCAACAGCACCTACCTGTTTGCGTTGGTTATTATATAATAAGGTGGCAGTAGAGGCTTGACCACCCGACAACAAGGTAGAATAAGGAGAAAACTCTGAATAGAAATAGCTCTTTCCCGTACTTCTTCCTCCCAGCTCTATGCTATTGTAGTTGCTTTGCACCAAAGGCAAGAATCGAGAGAGAATATGGAACTTCAATCGTCTGCCATTTCTATCCCCAGTCAAATGTCGTGACCTTTCTGCCAGCCAGTCGGGATTGATGCCGATACTACGTATCAGCACATCAATCCATTCGTCGGTAGTGAAGCGTTCACGACCACGAAAGAACTTGTCTGCATCAAAATGAGCAATCTGAATAGGACGCAAATCCTCGATGAAAAAGGCATAATCGTCCTCTTCCACCTCATTATAAGCCAAGGTGATTTCTGCCCAGATACCACTTTCCAAAAGTTTTTCATTCTCTTGATAGAAACATGGATTGATGGCAATACGCTTAGAGGCGAAGTTTTCCATCTCCGCCCAATAACGTTTTTCTCGCTCCACATACTTCACATGTATCTTGTCTATGAATTTATGTCGCTTCTTCTGTTCCACGATAGCTTGCGCCTTGTTCGACTCATCAGGTCGGACATAGCATTTCTCTATTGTTTGCAACACAGCCTTCTTGCCTTCCTCAATTTCTTCGGGGTCTTCACTTGCACAATAACGTGACAAGAGAAATTCCAGCACAAAGGATGGAACGTTTACCGCACGCTTGATTTCGTGCAACAAATCCTTGCGCACCACTTTGCCAGGAAAGGCTTCATAGAGTTTTATATCTAATGCATCCATTTACAAATCATTTTCAAAGTTCAAGCATAATGACGAGAGCATCACATTGGTCTCCGCATCCAAGACAGACACCACGATGTTGTCACCCTTATAATCTTCGTTTATACAGATTGTTTGACGAGCCTGTGTTACACCCGATGGAATATGTACCATCTGCGTCACCTCATCATAGAATTTATCACAAGGCTGTCCGATAACATTTCCATCTTTGTCTTTTACTATCATGCGAAGATTGACATCTGAAGCAAACAAGTCCTCTTGATGGATATTGAGGTCTATCAATGGGCGACGTGTATATACCGTACCTGTTGACTTTCCTTTATACTCCAATTTCACTGCCATACTATGCAGCTGACGTTCTTCTTGCAACTGAACTACAATTTCCGACACCACATTCTCCTGCAACGAAAGTCCCTCGTGATAGAATAGCTCACCCTTGCGGAATACAGTAAATGCCTTGGCGTAACATAGTTTCATCACCTCCGCATCTATTCCCAATTCTGCAGGAGTAAACGACAAGGTGTCCTCACTATCGTTCAGATTACCCATCAGCATACGAGATTTTTCCAAGATGATGTCACTTCCGGTTGGTTTGGCAATCAAGTCACCCATGTGAAATGCTGGCTGAACCATAAATCCATGGTCGGCAACAAAGACTGCCACGTCAAAATGCTTCTGCTTACATTCATTGAGTGCTCGTGAAAGACGCACCATCACCTTATCCATTGTGGTAAGTCCGTCCAACTTGTTGTTTTCACCAGCCGCATCAATGGCTTGGCTTCTAACAATAAGCAAGCGTACATTGTCCTCTATCACCGTGTCTTGGAAATTCTCCAAGCGCACATCTTGCACCTCCACACCTGTTTTCTGATGTAGATATTCGATTCTTTCGTTTGGAGAAATGATGACCGCTCCATCAACAGAAGGCTCAGCCTTTCCTGCTTGTTCCACAATCTTGACGTGTCCCAAATGATTAGCCATACCAAAGCGAGTGACAGAAGGCAAGAAAGAGATTCTTGGCGTTATCTCGACATGCTCAGGATAATTACGAGCAATACTATCGGCAAAACTCTTAGCCATTTCATAGCGGAATGCATCCACAAAGAACAAAGCAATACGCTTACCTTCCTTCAAAGCTGGATATACGACATCCTCACACGCTTGATTTCTCAGCTCAGCATGCTCCTTTATCTCTTTTGCTCGCTGTTGATACTCCTTCACCCCTCGCTCAGCAAAGTCAGCATGCGCTCCATTCACATATTCCGTCATCCGTTTCACAGCGGGCGGTAGGTTCACAGCATCTTGGCTATCAGTCAGATATTTGCGGAAAGCATAGTCCGCTATATATCCACTTTCTGCATACCACTTTACCAATTCCTGCATATCGCCATCACTCTTGATGCCACGATTCACACAATCGGCTATCTGCAAGACATATCCTGCCAATTTCCAGAAAGTTGCAACCTCTGCATCTTCTTGATACCATACATCTTCCACATTCTTCTTGTGCATAGCATGAGCTTCGGCCAACTTACCCTCTTTCAGATAAGACACAAAACGATTGTATTCTACAGCATTCTCGAAAGCGAAAGTTACCCTGTCGCCAAGATGTTTTGCCTTGGCAAACAAATCAACAAGATGATAGGCATCGGCAGTCTTGCGAGCCATTCTCACATAAACCTCTCGCAGATTGGTACGTGTTCGCAATTGGTCGCATACCATATACACCTTGTCTTTAATTTCCATAGGAGCCATAGCCACCGTCTTCAAGCTATCAGGCAATGTACCTGGAAGATCAAAGACAAACTCTGAGAAAAGCAGATACATCCATAGCTTTTGCTGGATTTCCTGCAAGGTCGCTCCATTGCTGTCAAGACTTGGATATTGCACTTCAGCAAAACGGCTCCACTCTTGCTGCCAACGCATATCACTACAAGTATTTTGCGACAACAAGCCTATAGTCATCTCAGCAAAGCTCTTGCCACCAGTCAACTCCTCCAAAGCAGGATAAGCCGCACCGTCGAGCAGAGCGTTCACCATATTAAAAGATGTGTTTCCACTCTCAAAGAGTTGATTGATTTCCTCAGTTTTATTTGGCAAGAACGACTGACAGATGTACTTATAGTCATCTTGCGGACCTACAGGAAACATGGCGGCAGCATTCTTGAAGGCACTATAAGGTTCCTCCACCCACTGGCGACTTGTGGTTGGCTGTGTCTTTTGGCGATAGATAATCATTCGCAAGTCTTTCTCTTGCGCCAACTCTCCACACCAAAAACGGGATGCAGCCAATCGGGCATGAAGCAAGCCCTTGGTTGTATCTATCACCTTCACACCTCTGTCCTCTGCAAGAGGCAGGAGGCTATGATAAAAACCGTCACGGTCATAGATGACAAGCACAGGCTTCTCTGCGCTCATCTTCTCCAACCAATGGTCTATGATATATCCTTGTATGTCCATCTTTTTGTATTTTTTGCAACTTTCTTGTAAATCTCATCGCTCGTAATCCGCTCGTAATTTTTGCGAAACGAGATTTTGCTAACGACCTGAATATCAGTCATTTTTCTATATCCCCCGTAAAAATCGCTCGTAAATCGCTCGTAAATCGCTCGTAAAATCAGATTAATTTACGAGCGACCAAAACGACTTATTACCAGTAGTCTCATTACAGATAACTCCCTCTTTATGCAATTTGCGAAGGATGTAGCCAATCTTTGTCTTTTTTTGAGAATCATCCAATTGGTCTGACAGCACATTCCACAACAACGTGTCGATTTCAGCCCTTGGCAATCTGCCATGCTCTTTCAACGCATTCAGCAACAAGCTTTCGCACGACTTTGCTTCCAGTCCCTTGTGTTTGGAATACTCTATCTTTTTCCCTGTTTTTTGTGCCAAACTCTTAGCGATAAAGATATTCGGTTTTCTTCCTTCAATGAGGCGTTTCTTTCTCAACAAAGCTATTGCACTATCGCTAATTCTCTTGCCTCTCTGCACTTGGTCAAGCAATACTGCCTCCGTCAGACTGATATCCGACTTTTCCATCAACAATAGGCTATATTTTTTATCCATGACATTTCCTGGCAATTGCATTACCACATGCGAATCGTCAGAGTCATCGTAGCATGGCATCGGCAAATAACGTTCTTTTTGTCGAACGAACATATTATGAATACCATAGCCTTTGGAGTCTATCATCTTGATATTATCCATAGCCTTTGCCAAGAAAGGATTGCGATAACGCTTTGGTGTTTTCAGCCCCATTATATATTCCTCGTAATCACCCTCATAGAAGCTGCCTGCATTCTCAAATATCAGTTTGTCATCGTCTTCAATGACAAGGATGCGTTCATTGCAAACGTAATCTTGGTGCAAGATGCAATTATGCATACCTTCTAAAATGCTACGAGTGTCATACTTCCACACCTCTGCAGGAATCAATGAGTTGTTAGGATAAATCTTGAAACGATAGTTACGGATACATCCCAACACCTCTGATGTACTCTTGATAAACGGTATCGTAAAGATGTCGCCAAAGGTTTTGTCGCCTTGATAACATTTCCATACAATTTGGGCGATATGTCCCAACTTATAAGCCTTTTCCTTCTTGCCGACAAGCAGCATTGCCGCACGTGTCACCATCCCATCTTGCGTCAAGTTTGCTCGATCAAGAAAAACAGCATCAGACCAATCTGCCATATCTTCGGCAAACTGGGGAAATTTCTCTGTAAATCCCTTCCTTGCTGTTACTATTGCTTCAGGGTCGAGATCTTCCAACGTTGCGTCCTCTATAATTTGCGCCGACCAATCATTTTTAGACACATATATTTGGCGCATCCAATCCACATAAGGAGTCAGGTCTGTCACATGACTATCTACACGGATATAGGGCTTTTGCTTATAAGTTGTCGGTTCATTGACTGCCGCAGGAATCTTAAACATGACGACACGCACGTTCCCTTCATATTTGAACTCTACGATTGAAAAATTCAACTTGGGCACAACCATACGCCTCAAATATAGTTCCAAGGCTTCGTTTCCCTGAGCTTTTACCTTTGAACAATCAAAAGTAGTACCCTTCACCTCAAGCGTTTCATCATCCACACCAAAATACAGATAGGCATAGTCCTGATGGTCAAGACATGCGCCATTAGACAGAGCCGAGATATATCTACCCAGTTTGTCTGCTTCTTGATAATTGGATTTAAATTCCAAGTATCTACATTCTTTCTTGATGCTCTCAATCTGCTTTTTCAGCAAATCGGTATATTTTTGATTGATGTCCATATCTTACTTCTTTATCAGATTAAAATAACGCAAGTTGGGTTGGTTCATTGCCTTCGTCCTTCTTCTTTCTGGAGCGTTTCTCCTTGGGCTTGTTCTCGCAGAGATGCTCCAAACCGTGGGTCAGTGCCATGCACCAGTCTTTCTTTGCCTTTTGGGTTACTCGGGCTGGATACATGCTCATGGCAAGGTGGCTCCAGTCGTAATCGCCACTTTCCAACTGCTCCATGTTTTTCTCACATTCCTGTCGCCATAGTCGGCTGGCTGCGAGATGGTACAGAGGTGCAGCTGTTACGGGCACACCGTCATCGTGATTAGGGGTATAGCTGGCGGCAAGGAGTCTGTTCAGCTCTTCCATCATGCCTTCCACTTGTACCTGTTTGGCTCTCTGCTGTGCTTCTTGTGCCTTGTCGTGGGCGGCAAGGGCGGCATTGAGGGTGGTGCGAATTTGCTCAGCCTGTTCTCTTAGGTGGATAATGAGCTGTGGCAGGGTGTTCTTGCTGAGCGTTGGATAATACACCCAGTAATCCACGCTGCCGTCTTCAGAGGCAAGGAGCCAGTAGATAGGTGCCTTGCGACGACTCTTGGTATAGCGTTTGAAGTGATAGTCGAAGAAGCCTGTTGGTGATTGCAGGTAGGCTTGCAGACTGTTGCAACCTATCAGCAAGCAAAGCTCATACTCCAAATCGTCGGCACGATCTCCCCATAGTTCATGCATCACCTCTCTTACATGAGCAGAAAGGCACAATGGGCTGTTTGCATCATTGGTCATGATGCCGTCTTCTGGTACATGCAACGCCTCAGGGCATGGCTCATCGCCTTGGCTCACCACTGGCATGAATGGCAGGGCATCAAATACGTCGCCAAACTCAGGCACCGCTTTCTCACCTCGTGCGTATGCCGTGTTCCATCTGCCGAAAGCCATGCCCACAAGTGTCATCACGATTTCTTGCGCCATCACTTTCTTGTCGATGATGTTGTAGTTGCTGGCTCCGTCTATGGAGAGCAGTTCCTCGTATGGGCGGCGACGCTTATATTCGTTAAGTGTCTGGCGGAAGTCGCTGTCTCTGTCTATGTCCGCCAAGTCCATCCATAGGTCGTCATTCTCCTTCACCAATTCGATATATTGTTCATAGTCAGCAGTTAGTTCTTGCTGCATCTTATCCAATGCGGCATCTATGCCGCCAGTCAAATCCATCTGTGCTATCAAGCCATGATATTCCAAGTTGGTCTCGTCCAAGCTGAACCACTTGCGCTTGATGTCGATGATGGCATTGACGATTCGCTCAATGTCGGACTGGCGAGTGGCATAATCGGGCATGGGGAGGAGGTTGACATAACCTGCTTGTTTATGTTCGCCACAATATGCATTAATTGTATTTTGAGATAATATAGAATTAATCAAACTGCAAACAACAAGACTATTCTGCTTAGAAATTTTTGAGATCGCAATACCTTCAGAAGTAAAGAATGATTTACTTTTTAGCAAATGTGCATCAATTATTTCTCCTCGTTTACCGAAGCCTACACCTATTTCCCCTTGAAAATCTAAATTTCTAGTATTCGTTTGTCCATCAGAACGAATAATATCCTCTCTCCAAAATACAACATCCCTATATACCTTATAAAATAAAGAATATACACCTCCATTATAATATGAATAGAACTTATCATTGCATATTATCTCATAGAATAGTCTTGGATGCTTTGCTGCAACAAAATCCGTACCTTTTCGAGCTACAAGAGCCTTTTGTTCTAAATTGTCAAGATAAAAAAGACTAATTGTAGCAGCATTCCAATAATACCCAATCACCGTATTCGGCAGATTCCCAAACTCCACCGACTTAGCCACATAAATCCATTTAGCATCCTCACCTCTATTATATGTCCTTATCAATACTTGAAGATTCTCATCCTTTTCCTCAGGATTCACATCCTGCACATCCAAGAACACACCTTCCACATCAGAGCTACGCTTATTCAGCACCAATGTAGAAGTTTCCACGCTTGCATCCAGCACGCCCCAACCGGTATCGGCACATGCAGTGATAAAGCCACAAAGGTTACGGCGGCGGAAGCTCTCATAGCTTGACTTGATCATCACAGTACGGTCGAAGATGGCTCCCAATCTGCCTTGTTCGTCCAGCATCTCTTGCATACGGTCGAAGAAAGCACATACCAAGTTCTTACTCCAGGCTGGATAGTTATCATTGAGATATTTGGATGTATGCTCACTTCCCTCACCGAAAGGAGGGTTCATAACGATGCAATCGAATCGCTTCTGGCACAATTCGATAAAAGCAAAGCCACGAGTGGCATCCTCAGAAAAGAGCGCATTCTCATAGCCCTCTTCCTCGCTCAGTCGGGAAGAGAGGTCTTGCAAGGCTGCTTGCAAACGCTCGGTAATCTGCTCAAAGAACTCATCCTTGTGATGGCGCAGCTCTCGGCGAGCCTCGTTGGCAGCCATCACTTGGGCACGACGCTCGTCCGTATCGAAAAGAGCGGTATTGCGGTTTTGGTTCACCTTGCTCCAGTTTTTGCGCAAATACTCAATGTCGTCATTGATTTCCTTCTCCATTTTAAAGAGCAAGCCTGCCTCGCCCACAAACTTCATCTTGTCCCAGATGGTGGTGAGCAGACGCTGCATAGGTTTGTCAAGCTCGTCCATCAGCCCTCGGAGCAACCCCTTGTTGCCAGGCATTGCCTCAGCCAACACCAAATTGCTTCGGGTGATAAGCGGACGCTCGGCGGCATCCAGCCCCATCTGGCTATAACTCTTCTGTGCACGCAGCCAAAGGCTAAGTGCGGCTATTTGCAGGGCACGAGGATCTATCTCGCACCCATAGATGTTATTCTCCAATATCAGTCGTGGCACCTCACGATGGAAGCTCTCCCTTGTATGCACCTCACGAAACTCCTGCAGCAACGAAGGCTGATGGTCCCAAGCATCCATATAGATATACTCCATCACCTCGTAGAGATAAAGACCGAAGTGCATGGAGCCACAGGTAGGGTCGAGCGAGAGAATCTCGGTAGGCTCCTTGAGCTTGCGCTCGGTCAGTGTCTCGCCTGGGCGACGAATCATATAATGGCATTGCTCCGCACCAATGCGGCTCTCGCCACCAGTCATCTCATACCAGATGCGCCCCAAGGAGTTGTCGGTGAGGAAGCGCACCACATATTCGGGTGTAAAGAACTGGTTGCGCACCGCCATCTCTCGGCTGTTGCGAGGCTTGCTGCTCTCGTCACGCATCTTGCGACGTTCCTCCAACGAGTTGTAGTCCTGAAACATCCATCCCAAGGTCTCGTCCTCCTTCCAGAAGTTCACAGTCTGGTTGTTCTGCTCGTCATACCAAGCAGCAAGTTGCTCGTCGTTGATCAGCTCCAAGAGCTTCATCAGCGTATTCTCGTCAGGGAAAAGAAGACCGTAAGGCGAAAAGCGGTCGAAGACAGCAGGCAGCTCCATGCTCAACTCATCGAACACGCTGAGCAGATACCAGTGGTATCGCTCGTAGCGAGAACTGCCTGCCACCTGGGCGATGCTGTCGTAAGCCATGAAGCCAGCCGACTCATAGCCACCACGCACACTCTCCATGATGAGTTCACGTTCCTCGCACATACGCAAGGCACAGAAACGGTTGAGCTGAGTGAACGCCTGTTCGGCAACAAGCTGACTGACAGCCTGTCGCTCCTTGTCGGCATCGGTATCAGGAAGAGCCGCTTGCAGATGTTGCAAGCGGTCACGGAGCATTCGGGCAGTATGCACCACATCCGTATCTTGGCTTGGCAACTGCTCCACCCCTATGGTGTGACCATCCGCCCAGATGCCATGCCACTGCTGCAGCATCTCCGTCACGTTCTGCATCAGCAGTTGCTTGGCTGCCGACACGAAGCGTTCGATTATCTTCTTTCCGTTTTGAGAAATCATATATATAATAATGTATATCCTTTTATAGTCTTGTTATCATTAGAAAATCAACTCCACTGGCGAATTGTCGTCCACCTTATCAAGAAGCTGCGTCAGTCGGTCGATGACCGCCTGCAAGTCTGCACGAGAAGTAATCCTTGACTTCACTCGCAACTGGGTTGGCGAGTAAGTCGGACTGCTCACCGTAGAGGCAGAAGAGCTTGTAGATAAAGGAGTTGCCTTGTTCGTATCATCGGCAGGTGTCGTAACCGTAGTAACGGCAGGAACAGCCGCCTGAGCCAATGCCTTGACATGACGCTCCACGGCATTCACCTTGCCCTGAGGCAAATAGAAAGCCGAATAGGTATTAATCATGTCACGCAAATTGTCTATCGATGAGCCACGGCTCTTGATAGTCAAATCACCCAACTCACTTTCTATCTCAGAGCGTTGCGCATCAGAAAGTTGCTGCATCTCAGCCATCGCCATGATGACATCACGACTTTGCACCAACTGCTGGTTGCTTTGGGTTTGGAACTCCAAGCAAGCATTACGCAAATGAGCATCCAACTGTTGACGAGTCTCGATGACATCTTGCACAATGAGGTGAAGGTCGGGATTGGCAACATAGCCATTATATACCTTGCGCACTTCATTCACCTGACTGCGGAAGCTACGAATCTGTTCGAGGTCTGTCAACTTATCTGCCTCGTCCATCAACTTCTCCATGTGCTTGAACTGGTCGATGAGTCTCGACTGCTCATCGCATTTGATGATGTCCATGGCATAGCGGAACGCCTTTTCACAATTCTTGTCCTTACCCAACAGATAGGCTGCATCACCACCTTCCGTGTCTATAATGCGCTCGGCATATTGGATAGCTTGGTTCACAGTCTGCAAACCAGCCAAATGGAAATGTTCAAAACTCTCCTGCAAATTGCGGAACTTGCCCACCAGCAATTTGATTCGCTTGTAGGCAGCTACGGCTATCTGGTCTTTGACAGGTGCCGTGCGAGCACAGCCCAAGACACTTGTCAAGAGTTTGACTGCATTCAACAACTCAGGAATCTTCAAAGCCCCATCCGTATTCAGTAAGAAGTTGACCTTGGCAAAAGAATTGTTATTGCCCATTGCCGTAACGGCAGAGTCGCCAAATACCGTAATGTTCTTTCCTGACACTCGTAGCAGTATGGTGCCAGCCTTCAGCATCAAGGCTGCCAAATAGCGAATGGTATCTTTGGACCATCCATAAGGCGTGCCCTCGAAGTGGCGCATCAACTCCTGTCCAGTCGCCTCACAGTGAGCGGTAATAAAATCCTTTATCTCCATCAAGGCAGGATGGGCAGTGTCGATAGTGCCATCCTGCTTCTTGATAATCCTGAATGGATTGAGCGCATCAGGAATGGTAGTGACATCACCGTATGCAGCCAACTTGCTGACACAATCGCCCTTCATGTTGGCAGATGCCAATGGATACTTTTCAAAAACCTTTTCGGCTATACCTTTCAAAGCCACCGTCTTATAGGTATCGGCATTCACTTGTTGTGGTGTGCCTCGGAAGATGATTTCACTATTCGCCTGAGCCTCACGAAGCGCACGCAGCAACTGCTGTTTTTTCTCCTCAGCCAAGTCGCTCTGCGCACGGAGGTAAGCCTGTATCTCCTTGTTGGTCTCGTTTTGATGATGCTTGCGGATGTTCTGGCATTTCACGATTTCTTGCAACAAAGCCTCCTTGTCCTTGTTGAGCGTGCAGAGCCAATAGAGGGTACGAGCATTGTCAGAGCGTGTACTCTCAGTGAGCAACATCTGGCGAGTCTCGTCAAACTGCGCACCAGTGACAAAGCGCACGTTCATCTTCAGGCTTGTCGTATTATAGATATTGTAAGGACGGTTGCGCTCCGTCAACTCCACACCCGCTGTAATGGTCAAGCTCGAATAGACATTGACTGCAGGAGCAGGCGTGAGCAAGTCTCGCAGCATATCCTGCATCACCTCAGCCTTTTCTTGCTCACGAGGTACAATCTTGCTACGCTCTTCTCGGATGCCGAGGATGGCATTGGTCATAAACTGGTATTTACCTTCCACCTCTTGCAGGGTAAGTCCGTCAGCATCAGCAATCTCGTCTATCAAGTCACGCACACGGTTGCGGTCGAGCGTATCATCCACCTGATTGTTGAGCAAGGCACAGATGTTGTTGAACGAAAGGTTGAAGTCGTCAAGCAATTGCATCACAGCGATGGTCTTGCAGATACGCACCGCCAAGGCATTGCCTGTATAGACACGGATAGCCTTGTCGGCAGCCATCACAATTTCCTTAGCAGAGTTTTTCTCCATGTCGGAGCGAAGCACATCATAGAAATATTCAGGACCAGCCAACTGTCCGATGGTGGCATCAGCAAGATGATTATCCACCAAGATGTCTCGTATCAAGCGGATGACAGAACGCAAACCGACACCACCTGTACGACTTGCCAACTTCTGAAGGAGCGACAACAAGATGTCAACATGGACTGGCAAGAAAGGATAGAGGTCGGCAAAGTTCTGTTCCGTCAACACTTGGTTATAGATGCTGCGTTGCTGCACCGTAAGATGCGTGTTATTCTTCAATACGCCCTCGTTCTGTGAGAACATCTTCATCAAGAACTCCTTGCCTTCTTGCGACTTACCAAGCAAACGCTTGGTGATAATCTCCTTGATGTCGTTCGCCTCGATATCCACCTTAATAGGGAAACGGTCGTTGAGACGGAACAACTCATTGGAGTTGAGCTGCGCCTGTCTGTTGTCTTCGGTAAGCGTCTGCTGTGCTGTGGCCATCACCCAAACACTACCACGGAACTCGTCCTTGAAGATTTGCATCATGCCCTGTACGTTCAATATCAAATCCACGTTGGAAGCCACATACTGACCCACCTCATCCAGCACAAAAATGACTTTGTCCCTACCAGTTTTCTCCTTAATCAACTGATAAAGACGCTTAAAACGCTCTTTCTCGTTGAGCGCACTGTTCATATTGATATTCTCGTAGCTCTCGCTGTCAGGGAAATAGGCAGGCAAAAGACGAGGAGCCAGTTGGGAAGCTATCATATTGGCAGCCAAGTCGTTGGTCTGCTCTTCTTCCCATTCCATGTGCATCTCATCCTTCACGATACGGCAAAACTCCTCATACTTGCCTTCCTTATAGAGCATATCCACAAAGCACATCACCTTCTGGTCGGTACACTTGGTGATGTCCAACTGTTTGAGGGTCTCAAAATATACGATGTCGCTGACCATTGCCACTTTACCAGCCACAGACTCCGTACTCAGGTCGATCATTACTACCAAGGGGTTATGACGGCTGATGATGGTATGGTGCATAGCGGTAACAGCAGCATCGTGGATGCGGCTCATCAACTTGTCGCCAAAGGTAACGCCATCTATCAAAAGACTCTTGTCGAATGACAAGCCTAAATACTTGGCAAAGGAACTCTTACCAGAGCCATAGAAGCCAGATACCCAGATACCGATTTCCTTGCTCGACTCATTGAAAGCCTGCTGCAAATCAGTAAGCACATCCTCATAATTCTTATGAAGTTTGTCGGTAACGACATATTCCTTGATTTCATGTTCCAAGTCCTCGGTGGTATTGGCACCAAAGGTAACCACGCTCTCTATCTTGCGATTGAGCTGTTTGGAAGGGTCGAATAATTCTTGTATCTTGTGCATAACAGATAGTCTTTAAAAGTTGATGGAACGATAATTGCCGTCTTGGTTGTAAATGCCCATGAAGGAGCGAGCCGTGCCCTGCGTCTCGCCAGGGTAAAGCACCAACATCGGTATCTGGATTTGGTTGTAGATGTTGTTCTCCACCGTACCTATCATATAAAAAGGGTGAAGCATCTCCACATCCTTGATGACCAATAGAGGGTTTGTCTTCTCTTGTAGAAGTTGTGCTTGCTTATCCAATATGGCAGTCTCTATGAAACGGCTTTTCTCTATTGCCTGTCGAATACTCTGATAGAGTTGCGCTTCTTTCACTCGTGGATTCGTCCAAAGGGAAAGATAATTACTCGTGTTGATAAACCTACCAATCACCTCACCCATGGAGGTTTCATGTACCTGAAAGCCATTATACTCAGCTTTTGGTTTGAGAAAAGAATCTATCATGCTTCTCACCACGAAGGTATCCTCAGGCAGATAAACCATATACACAATGGAGCTGTAGCCTGTAGGCGACAGCTTGCTTGGCGACTTCAAGTACAGAAGAGCCTTGTCTATCTTATCTTCATAACGTTCCATTGATAAAATCCTCCATCGTTTGATAGTTCCACGAAATGGTAAGCAACTCGCCTGAGCATTGGGCGATATAGCCACCCTTTATATTCATATCCATGATGCGCTGCAAGAGGCTGTACTTGTCTAAACCAAACAACTGCCAATCCTCATGGTTCCATATAGCCATGTCGGAAAGTCCTGCAAAATGTAACTCGTGCATGAGATAGAGCATGTCAAAGTTGGAAATCTCATAGGGCAAGATGTTGCCATTACGAGCCACAATGTCAAAATCCATCAAGACCGCCTTGATATAGGAAGCCTGACGTTTCTGCACCGTCTCTCCCCAATGAGCCAAGCCTTTATCGGCAATATCCTTAATGAATGCTATTATCTGGTTTCTCTCTAAAATCTGCGCTTGCTCTGCACGCAAAGGATTGAGACATTGGAGAATGAAATCGTACATCACGGCATTCTCACGAGCACAATAAAGCATCAGAATCTGCTTGAACTGCGAAAGCAACAAACCTTTCTGACGTATGGTTTGCAACCACATCACCAAATCGGGGTTCTGCTTCATGAATCGAGGAAAGAATACGAGCTTCACGATGTCCACGCTACGCATGTCGGAACAACGGCTCAAAGGATTGTTCTCACGTACATACTGGACAAGTTCATCCCTCGTCGTATGCGCTTGGCATACAGACAGCAAGGTGAGCGTTTCCTCAACCAATCCACACCCTTTTCCGAGTGCATTCGTGTATTTGGTATTTCTCATCATTGCATATATGGGAATGACTTGACATTCTCCTGAAAAGAGTATCTATAATGTGAAGCGCACAATCGCAAAAGATTGTCAATGCCATCTTGGCTATAAGAGCCGATATTGACCGATGTAAAACAATGGTCGGTCACGATGGTATCCATATCTTGTAGATGTTGTTCTGCGTCATCGCCAAGCTTAGCAACATCCATGTTTTCGTTCTTCAGATAGTCCATAATCATCTTCTCCACTTGCGCAGGCAACTTGAAAAGATAGAAAGCGCTACCAGAAAACATATCGTGGGCTTTGCGCATCAACTCCATCACAAGGTTGTAATAGGCAATATTGCCAGACTTTGGAAAGATATAGCGCATCATCTCCGATGCACCATCTTGGTCTATATCCTTCCAGAATCCTACAGTCACGCCTGCCTTGTAAACAGCCATGCGCATCTTGACTATATCATAGATATTCTGCTCTGTCATGTTAATTGTTTTTGATAATGATCACTTTTTCGTTAGCAGAAGGATTGCTGGAGTTCAACAAGTCCTTAATGTCAACATCGAGAAGCTGGGCAACCTTAGTCAAGGTCACCAAGTCGGGTTGGGAAGAATTCGTACACCATTTGGAAACGGTTGCAGGGTCTTTTCCCAATTGTTCAGCAAGCCATTTATTGGTACGTTTCTTCTCTACCAAAACCACTTTAATGCGATTTATATCCTTCTTCATTTTCGTTTTTATTGCGTTAAACGCAAAATTAAAGAAAATATTTGAAAAATCTATGCTTTGCATGTAAATCATAGTAAAGTTTAACGCTTTGCTCTGCTAATATTATAACCACTTCTTATGGTTGAGGAACAATATCACAGACACCATAAGCAGGGTCTGCTAATTTAAGGCAAGTTTTTGATAATCAAGAAATTAACTTGAAAAATATTTGCCCGGTTCGGATAAAATGATTACTTTTGTGTGTTAAAACTCGTAAGTGCGACATGAAATGCTACTCACAATACCGTATTCACGACTTGTTTGAACTCCAAGAGTCTCTCTCTGGATTGAGCAAGTCCAACCGCTGGGTCAAGCTTGCCGACCGCCTTCCCTGGGCCAAGATCGAAAAAGAATACAACAAGCGTCTGAGGAACATCCATTGCGGCGCAGGCAACAAGCCCGCCCGCATGGTTGTTGGTGCCTTAATAGTGAAGCATGTGGAGAGTTTGAGCGATGAGAAGACCATCCAGGTAGAACTCTACAGAAAACGTTTCGGCATGCTCCCCAGAGAG
>ULUE01087978.1_pt1 | contig 17708 bp, 16 predicted proteins | sample 1958211 | NCBI WGS metagenome assembly ULUE01 (sample SAMEA4835752, study PRJEB28245) | human gut metagenome | biome: gut microbiome; material: fecal sample | place: Denmark | collected 2008 | reverse complement strand
CTTTTTCGGTGCTTATTTAGCATAAGCTTTGTTCTTACATTGTTTAATTTTCAAGGTACACTCGCTGCCTCAACCGACAGCTTATTTACTTTAGCACAGCGGAACTCATTTGTCAAGAACTTTTCGGGAAATAATTTAAAATTTTCCGATCGCTTTTGACGTCGTGCTTTCCGTGAAGTGCTTTGTTAGAATACCATTCTTGTCGGTCTTTGTCAACAGTTTTTTGCCTGTTTTTTCGGATTATTTTGCGAAATCAAGGTATTGTGCGCCGAGGCTTATCGACGCACAAAATGTCGTTTCGGCTTACTTCAGGATCTCTATCCCCAGCTCGCCGACAACGGGCAGCGGCTCGCTCTTTTTCGCAACGGCTGCCTTTGCGCCGATGAAGGCAAGCACCAAAAGCGCCGCTCCCGCCAAGCTCTTTAACGGTTTGCCGAGAAGGGGCATCTTACCCACAAAATCAACGGCGATATTGAGCAGGAACAGGATGCAAGCCTGATTTGCGTGGTAACGAACTATATCGTACTCGTTATACTTAAAATAGGTATATATGAACGCAGGTCCGAGGTAGCTCGCAGCGGCGATCCAACCGGAGTTGTCGTGCGGCGGAAGTCCGGCATCGCCGTCCTTTTTGCCGGGGAACTCGTTCACCACGGTATCCATCACCTGCTGGAGGTAGCTTATATAAGGGTTATCCTTAAACGGAGTGTCGTCCGCTTCGGGCTTCCAGCCGCAGGCTATGCACATCCTGCCGCCGTCGGGAATATACGCTCCGCATTCCGGGCAATGAGTCATACTTTTAATCCTTTCTATGTACCGGCTCACGCCGTTATTAAGAGCAGTATAGCCCAAAGCGCCGCAAATTTCAAGTCATGCGCAGAATCTGTGGCTGCCTATCACGACCATGAGGGGTCTTGACCATATCCATTTGCTCGTCGCAGTTGCCGGATTGAAGTAGTATATGGCGCCGCCTGTGGGGTCGGAGCCTGCCAACGCCTCCCGTGCGGCTCTGTATGCGCTTTCGGAGATCGGCTGGTCAAACTGTCCGTCGTCGAGGCAGGAGAAGGCTCCGGACTGGTATATGACGCCGGAGAGACTGTTCGGGAACGAGGGGTGGTCTATTCTGTTCAAAACGACAGCTCCGACTGCGACCTGCCCCATGTACGGCTCTCCCCTCGCCTCTGCCGAGATCAGCCGTGCAAGCAGGTAGACGTCGCCCTCAGAGGCCCCGCCGCTGCCGGACGACGCCTCGTATATTCCGAGTGCCGCCAGCGTCTCCTTGCCCGCTTTGCCGTCAACGGTGAGGCCGTTGCTGCTTTGGAAGTAACGTACCGCCTTTTCGGTTCGGCTGCCGTAGATGCCGTCGACCTTGCCCTCGTAGTAGCCCCAGCTTTTGAGCCTATTCTGTATTTCCTTAACGGTGTCTCCGCTTGAGCCTCGCTTATACGATTCCGCCTTCGCCGATTGCGCAAGCGCAATGATGAGAAAGTTCACGGCAAAGATAAGAAGCACCGCCAACACGATCTTTTTTTGCTTAACGCTCATAAATATCACTCCTGACTGCGGATATTCTGTGCGCAGCGGGCGCAAAATATGCAAAAACCGTCGGACGAAAGTCCGACGGTCTTGCATTTTTGAAAAATTATTTCTTTTTAAGAACCGCAACGGGGTTGTGGATCTTGATGATGTGACGGGGGCAAATGTCGGCACAGTGACCGCACTGTACGCACTTGGACACGTCGATCATCGCAAGGCTGTCCTTGACGACGATAGCGTCAACGGGGCATTCTCTCTGGCACTTCATGCAGCCGATGCAGCCGGCTTCGCAGATCTTGTTGACTGCTGCGCCCTTGTCGTGGCTGGAGCAGGCGACCATGACGTGCTGGTCATAGGGAATGAGCTTGACGATCTTCTTGGGGCAGGCATTGACGCAGGCGCCGCATCCGACGCACTTCTCACGGTCGACCTTTGCAACGCCGTCAACGATGTTCATTGCGCCGAACTGGCAGGCGTTTACGCAGTTGCCGAGACCTATGCAGGCAAAGCGGCAGTCCATATTGCTCTTGCCGCCGAACAGCATTGCTGCCTGGCAGTTCTGAGGTCCGTTGTAGTTAAAGCGCTTGACGGCATGACCCTCGGTGCCGGAGCAGGGAACGAATGCGACCATCTTCTCGGCATCGCCTGCGGCAACGCCCATGATCTCACCGATCTTTGCGGCAGCTTCCGCACCGCCGGCGACACACTTGTTGACGGGAGCTTCGCCCTTTGCGACCGCAGCGGCGTAGCCGTCACAGCCGGGGTATCCGCAGCCGCCGCAGTTTGCGCCCGCAAGACACTCACGGACGGCTTCCTGCTTGGGGTCTACTTCAACGTAGAATATTTTGGATGCGAATGCGAGGATGGCACCGAAAATGCCGCCCATTGCGCCGAGAACGAGCACGGCGAGGAGAACAGAATTAAAGTCCATATTGCTACCTCCTTAAAGCGGGATCTTCATGCCGCTGAAGCCCATGAAGGCAAGAGCGAGCAGAGCCGCAGACACGAGGCAGATCGGGAAGCCTTCAAAGCACTCGGGGTATTCCGCATGATCGATGCGCTCACGCACGGATGCAAACAGAACGATAGCCACGAGGAAGCCGAGGCCGCCGAACACGCCGTAGAGGGTGGACTGGATGAAGTTGAAGCCGTACTGGACGTTGAGAAGAACAACGCCGAGAACCGCACAGTTGGTGGTGATGAGGGGCAGATAAATGCCCAGTGCGGAGTACAGGGACGGGATCGCCTTCTTGAGGAACATCTCAACGAACTGAACCAGAGATGCGATGATGAGAATGAAAGCAAGGGTCTCAAGGAACTGGAGATTCAGCGGGACGAGTATGTAGATGTCCACGATGTAGCAGATCGCAGAAGCAAGACCCATAACGAAGGTGACCGCAAGGCCCATGCCTATCGCAGTGTCGACCTTGGAAGAACATCCGAGGAAGGGGCAGCAGCCCAAAAACTGCGAGAAGATGAAGTTGTTTATAAGTATTGCGGTGAGGGCTATGGTAATAATGGAAGCATCTGTTGTCATTATTTTTCAGCCTCCTTCTTTGCTTTCTTGTCGGCAGACTTCTTGAGTGCGTACTGCATTACGGCAATAAGAACGCCGAGAGTGAGGAAGCCGCCGAAGGGCATGGTGAGGATCATTGCGCCCTGGTAGTTTGCGCCGAACACTGCGATGCCGGAGCCGGTGCCGTCAAGGGTGAGGCCCTTGGCAGCGTCGATAAGTCCGCCGCCGATGGTGCCGAAGCCGAGAAGCTCACGGATGAGGCACATGATGATAAGCACGACGGTGTAGCCGAGTCCCTGGAAGATGCCGTCGAAGAAGGATGCTGCGACGGTGTTCTTCTGGCAGAACGCTTCGGCACGGCCGATGATGATGCAGTTAACGACGATCAGGGGGATGAACACGCCCAGAGCCTCGCTCAGTGCGGGGACGAACGCCTGCAGGAGCAGGTCGACGATGGTAACGAAGCCTGCGATAACTACGACGAAGATCGCAAGTCTGATTTCGTTGGGGATGATTTTTCTGATCGCAGCAACGACGACGTTGCAGCAGGTCAGGATGATGAGAACGGAGAGGCCCATACCTACGCCGTTGAACAGGCTGGTGGTGATCGCCATGGTGGCGCACATACCGATGAGCTGTACAAGAACGGGGTTATTGGTGATAAGACCTTCCTTAAACTGCTTTTTAATGTTCATTTAAGTCTACCTCCTTAACCCAAGCTCTCGCAGGCGGTAATGGCGGAGCGCACCGCAGTGACGACCGCAGTGGAGGTGATCGTAGCACCGGTGAGCTGGTCTATCTCGCCGCCGTTCTTTGTAAGATCAAGATCCTTGCCCTGTCCGACGAAGTTCGCACGGAACGCAACGCCCTTGTCGCTGGGGCTGGACGCAACTGCGCCGAGACCGGAGGTCTCGCTGGAGTCGGTGATGGAAATGCCGGTGCACTTGAGATCGTTGTCGACACCGACGATAACGGTGATGCTGCCCTGGCTGCCGGTGACGACAGTCTCGACAACATAGCCGATCGCATTTCCGTCCTTATCCTTTGCGACGGAGACCTTCTGTACCTGAGTGTCTTTGCCTTCGTACTTTGCGTCGTCATAGGTTTCGGCTTTGAGGACTTCGGCATATGCCTCAGCGGTCTTTTTCGCTGCGATCTGAGCGATCCTGTCTTTGGTAAGCTCGTTAACGACACCGAGAACACCTGCAACTATGGCGGATATGAGGAAAAGGACGAGTGCAAGCTTAATTATCTTTTTCATGCTGCCTTTGCCTCCTTTGCTGCCTTTTTGGCTGCCTTAAGGTCTTCCTTGCTGACGCCGAACTGGCGGCTGCGGGTTCCCTTGTCGATAGCCCATGCGCAGAGGTTCATAATGAGGATGGCGTAGGAAACGCCTTCGGGGTAGCCGCCGAAGTAACGGATCAGAACGGTGAGAGCGCCGCAGCCGAAGCCGTACAGAAGCTGACCGTTGAGGGTCACGGGGCTGGAGGAGTAATCCGTTGCCATGAATATGGCGCCGAGGAGCAGACCGCCGGTGAGGAGGTTCTGAAGCATCCAGTTGACGTCAAAGAATCCGCCGTGGCGGGGGAAGATCAGGGTGATGACTGCGACCGTTCCGATGAAGGAAACGGGGATACGCCAGCTTATCACCTTGCGGATGAGGAGGTATGCTCCGCCGATGAGGAGAGCGATAGCACTCACTTCACCGATGCAGCCGGGCATGGTGCCGAGGAGCATATTACCGTAGCTGAAGTAATCGGGCAGAGCCTCGCCGGCCTTCATGATGCTGAGCGGAGTTGCCATGGTGGTACCGTCAACGACCTTGCTGAGTGCGGCAGGAACCGCCCAAGTGGTCATGATGACGGGCCAGGATGCCATGAGGAAGGCTCTTGCGGCAAGTGCGGGGTTTAAGAAGTTCTTTCCCAGACCGCCGAAAAGCTGCTTTACGATGACCATGGAGAAGGCAGCTCCGACGATGGGCATCCACCAGGGTGCGCCCACGGGGATGACCATTGCGATCAGAACGCCGGTGACGCAGGCGGAAAGATCGCCGATGGAGTTGTCCTTCTTTAAGAGCTTGCGGTAGCCCCACTCGAAGAAAACGCAGGACGCAACGGAAACTGCGATGAGCAGCAGGGCTTTGAGACCGAACTGCCACACGCCGACAGCCATTGCGGGGATAAGCGCAATGATAACGTCGAGCATGATGTTGGTGGTGCCGGTCTTGGTCCTTACCTGAGGCTGGTAGGAGGCATCAAAGGTATATTCTTTCTGTATCACTTTTTCTCGGCCTCCTTTGCAGCGGCTTCCGCTCTTGCCTTCTCCTCCGCAGCCTTGGCAGCAAAGAGAAGCTTTGCGGTCTTGAATGAGTGGGTCAGCGGCATTCTGCCGGGGCAGTTATAGGAGCAGCTGCCGCACTCAAAGCAGTCAAGAATGTGGTACTTCTTCATGTTCTCGAAGTCACCCTTCTTGAAGTATGCATACATATAAACGGGCTCAAGTCCCATGGGGCATACGGTAATGCACTTGCCGCAGCGTATGCAGGTGGGATTTTTGACCGTTCTGTCCTCTTCCTCGGTGAAGAAAAGGATACCTGCCGTACCCTTGATGTTCACGGCGTCGAGATTGGTGGCTATAAGACCCATCATCGGTCCGCCGAGGACGATCTTCTTGGGGGTCTTTACAAAGCCGCCGCACTGCTCGACTATGTATCTGAAGGGAGTACCGATACGGCACTGCAGGTTGAAGGGCTTTGCTATTGCGGAGCCGCCCACGGTGAGTATACGCTCAAAGCAGGGAACGCCTTCGTAGCAGGCCTTGTAGATCGCATATGCGGTCTGGGTGCTGATAACGTTGCAGCCGACGCCTGCGGGCAGTCCGCCGGGCTTGACCTCACGGTTCGTGATGACCTTGATCTGCATTTTCTCTGCGCCCTGGGGGTACTTGACCTCTTCGGGAACTATCTCGACGCCGTACTTTGCGGGGTCCTTTGAGTTGAGAATTTCGATGGCGTCCATCTTATTCTTCTCGATGCCGTAGTACGCCTTGTCGAGACCGCTGGCAATGCGGGCAAGCTCGATACCCCGAAGCAGCTCTTCGGGATGAAGCTTCATGGTCCAGTGGTCGCCGTTAAGGTAAGGCTCACATTCCGCACCGTTGATGATGAGGGTATCGACCTTGCCGAGACCGCTCTTGATCTTGAATGCGGTGGGGAACATTGCGCCGCCCATGCCGACGATGCCTGCTTCACGCAGACGTGCAATTATCGCTTCGGGATCCTTAAGCTCTTCCTCGGTGAGGGGAGCCATATCCTTACACGGGGTATCCTGATAGTCGTTTTCGATAACGACTGCCGGGATCATGTCGCCCAGAGGATGGGGTCTGGGTTCGATTGCTACTACCTTGCCGGAGACGGGAGAATGTACCGGAGCAGAGACAGGGGCGGGATTTTCGCCGATCTTCTGACCCATGGTTACATAGTCGCCTACCGCTACCAGCGGCTGGCAAGGTGCGCCGATGTGCTGTGCCATCGGAACAATGACCTGGGGCGGCGGGGTTACGACGATGACAGGCTCGTTGGGGGCCTTCATGTAGTCGGGATGTACGCCGCCACGGAATTTAAAGGGCATTTGCATCACCTCTCTATTTTATGACAAACTTAAATATAGCATAAACCCGCTACCGTGTCTACAAGGATTGCGCCTATTTTTCGCCAATTTTTCGTTTATTTTGCCACAATTGAATGATAAATAGTTAACAATTGCGTGTCATTTTGCCATTTTGGGCTAATTTGTCCACTCCTCCGATCGGCTTGAAATTGGGTCTTTGAAAAAGGCAAAAAGTATTGTAATATATACATATTAAAATAAGGACAAATTATTATTGAAATTCGGAGGTGCGCCCATGCTTACCGTTTGGGGTGAAAAACTCGACAAAAACAGTGTGCTTCAGGAATACCCCCGTCCTCAGCTCGTCAGGGACGGCTATGTGAATCTCAACGGCGTTTGGGATTACGCAATCACGGAGTCGGACTCCATGCCCGACTCGTGGGACGGAAAGATACTCGTCCCCTTCTCCCCGGAGTGCGAGCTGTCCGGCGTGGGCAGAATTCTTAAGCCCCACGAATACCTCTGGTACCGCAGAGAGCTTGAGGTGCCGCAGCACAAGGGTCGGGTCATTCTGCACTTCGGTGCGGTGGATCAGACCGCAACGGTGTATGTAAACGGCATGGAGGCTGTGCATCACGTCGGCGGCTACACGGCGTTTGAATGCGATATAACTGAGCTGCTTTCCGTCAAAAACGAGCTTTGCGTCTGTGTAAAGGACGTGAGCGACGAAAGCTGGCACTCCAGAGGCAAGCAGCGCACAAAGCGGGGCGGCATATGGTACAGCCCACAAAGCGGCATATGGCAGACCGTGTGGCTTGAGTGCGTGCCGGACTGTTACGTCAAAAACCTGCGTATTACGCCCGATTTCGACGCCGGACATGTTGAGATCATTGCCGAAACTGTTGGAAGATCGGACGCATATGCCGTATTTGACGGAAAGAGCTACCCCCTGCCCTGCTGCATCCCGGTGCCGGACTTTGAGCCTTGGACACCCGACACACCGAAGCTCTACGACTTCTCCGTCGTCTGCGGCGAGGACAAGGTGGACAGCTACTTTGCGATGCGCAAATTCTCCGTCGCCCGTGACAGGGACGGCATAAGCCGCCTGTTTCTGAACAACAAGCCCTTTTTCCACAACGGACTTTTGGATCAGGGCTACTGGTCCGACGGTATGTACACCGCGCCGAGCGACGAGGCGCTGATCTTCGACATTCAGACCGCAAAGGACATGGGCTTTAATATGCTGCGCAAGCACATAAAGATCGAACCCATGCGCTGGTACTATCACTGCGACCGCCTCGGTATGCTCGTGTGGCAGGACATGATAAACGGCGGCGGCGAGTACAACCCCGTCATCATCTCGACCCCGCTCGTGACGGGCATCCACCTCAAGGACGATCGCTACAAGCTGTTCGCCCGAGAGGACGAGGCGGGCAGAAAGCAGTACGAGGTCGAGCTTTTCGAGATGCTGCATCAGCTCTACAACTGCCCCTGCATCTCGATGTGGGTACCGTTCAACGAGGGCTGGGGTCAGTTTGACGCCGCCCGTATCGCAAAGCTTGTCCGGGACTTTGACGGCACACGAACGATAGACCACGCCTCCGGCTGGCACGACCAGAAGATCGGTCAGACCAAGAGCCTGCACGTTTACTTCAAGAAATACGTCCACCGTCAGGATAAATTGGGGCGTGCCGTGCTGCTGAGCGAGTTCGGCGGCTACAACTACTACTGCGACGAACACAGCTTCGGTGAGACCGACTTCGGCTACCGCAGATTTAAGTCGATAGAGGCGCTGACCGAGGCGCTGCGCAGACTCTACGGCGGGCAGATACGTCCCGCTCACGAGCAGGGTCTTGCCGCCGCCGTGTACACGCAGCTTTCCGACGTTGAGGACGAGGTCAACGGTCTTATAAGCTACGACCGTAAGGTCGTAAAGATCTCTCCCGAAACCGTGCGTGAGATAGTGAGTATAAAGTGATAAAAACTCCTGCAATACTCAGAGTATTGCAGGAGTTTTTCCTTTATTCGGGGTCTCGGCAGGTAAACAGGATGACCTGCCGCTCCTTTGCGATCTCCCGCAGAAGCGACATCGCAGCGGCGGTGCGCTCCGGGTCGAGGTTTGCGAGCGTATCGTCGAGGATGAGCGGACACACCGCCGTCTCCGGCAGCGCAAGCCTGCACACCGCAAGCCGCACCGCAAGGTACATGAGGTCCTCCGTGCCGGCGCTGAGGTATGCGGTATCGACCGCAACGGAAGCACCGTTTTCCCTGACCTTGACGCTGAAATCCCGGTTGATAAGCAGGCCGTCGTACTTCCCGCCGGTCATGCGTGAGAAATACTCTGCCGCAAGCTTGCCGAGTGCGGGAGAGAACCTGCTCTGTATCTCCGCATCGGCGTCTTTAAGCGTCTCGACTGCAAGGCTTATCGCCTCGTACTCGGCATTGATCTCCCGATACTCGTCCTGCATCTCCATGAGTCTTGAGCCGATGACGAGCGGATCGCCGACCGCTGCGGCGGCGCCTTTAAGCTCGTTCAAGCGGGCGGATATGCTGTCGCAAAGCTGGCGCTCCGCCGCAAGCTGTCTGCCGATATACGCTGCGGTGCTGTCGCCCTCGGCAAAGTCGAGGATGCTCAGCGTCTCGCTTTCCGTCTTTTCAAGGCGGCTCGTCAGCTCACGCAAGCGCTGCTCGGCGCTTTCCCGGTCCTTTTCCGCATTGCGGCAGTCGGAAAGCTTCTCCGTGTAGCGCAAAAAGCTGCGCTCCATCTCCTCCGGCGTCTGTGCCGAGTAGCGTTCCAAAATTGCGTTTTTCTTTCTCTGCGACTCCCGCACCGTCTGCTTTCTTTTGCCGATCCGCACAAAGATCAGCACGCAAAGCAGCGCAAGCACTCCAGCTGCAATGAGCAGCAGCGGCTCCGTCATCACGGCGACGGCGGCACAGATGAGCGCAAGCACAAGCACGCAGACTGCGGGCAGGACGCTCACCTTGCGCTTTGCCTCGGCGGAAAGCTTCGTAAGCTCCGCACTGTCGGCGTCAAAGCTCTCCTGCGTCGGTTTGGGGTCGAGGACGTACAGCGGATCGTCGCAGAGCTTTTCTCTTGCGTCCGCACAGCGGCGCTGCGCAGCGGTACAGTCCTCCTCCGCCGCCTTGCGCTCGCTCCGTGCGTCGTGCAGAGCGGAAAGTGCGTCCTTTCTCGCCGTTTTGCGGCTCTCAAGCATCTCCCGCTCAAGACTGTCGCAGCGGCGGAGGCTCTCGGAAAGCTTTTCCGACAGCGCCTCTCTCTCGTCCGCAAAGCGGTAAAGCTCCTCCAAACGCCGCTTTTCGGCGCCCATTCCGTCCTCAAGCTCAGGCAGCATTCCGCCGCGGCGGTAGCGCCGCTTGCGAAGCCAAATGCGCAGACGCTCGTCCGCCTCGGAGTAGGAGCAGCCCTCCTCACCCGTGGAGACTATGGTCGCAATGCGCTTTTCAAGCTCCGGGCTTGCGCTGACGCCGATGCCGTCCTGCTCCACGAAGGCGCTGCGGCGGAAAACATCACGGCTCACGCCGGTGAGCGCTTCGCCGCAGTTTGCCGAGTTAAGCCCCTCGACGGCGACGTTCGTCCCTGCATATTCTGCGCTAAACTCCCGCATGGGGTAGTTTTTCTGTTTCGTCGTTCTGCTTATGCAAATGTCCCTGCCGCCGACGTTCACCTCCATGCTTCCCTGCATGGCGGCTCCCGACCACGGGGCATAGCGGGTTTTATCCGGCAGGTAGCCCGCCTTTTGGCGCTCCGAGCTGTCGATGCCGTACAGCATGGCACGGATGAAGGCGCACCATGTGCTTTTGCCCGACTCGTTCGGTGCGCAGACGACGTTCAGTCCGTCCTTGAATTCAAGGCTCTCGCCGGACAGCTTCCCGAAGGTCGCACTTACCTTATTTATTATCATGGCAGACGACCTCCTCCCGGTTGCAAAGCGCCGCAAGCCCCCAACGGGCGGCCTGCATTATGCGTTCCCTTTCGCCGTCGTCGGCGGCAGCGTCGTAAGCGCTCTTTAGGCGCAGAAGGAACTGACCCCGAAGGCTGTCCTCCCCGGCGCTGTCCCAAACGCCGACCTTGGGTCTCGTGCGGTCCTTGAACTGAAGCGCAAAGAACCTCCCGCTCAGTGCGTCATAAAGCGCCCGAAGGTCGGGGCTTTCGGCGCTCTCGCCGGACAGCACGATGCGGTAAACGTCGTTTTCCGTGTCCTTGGGAAGCACGGCGTTTATCGCCGAAAGTGCATCGTCCGAGGCGGCAACGTTCAGTATCTCGTACCTGCGCTTTGCGATGCACACGGGCTTTATCCTGCACTCGTCTCCGTTTATACCGACGATGTAGACGTTCTTTTCGCCCGTCTCGTCGAAGCCTCTGCCCTCGGTACAGCCCGGCCATGCGTAAGCCGTTTTTCCTGCCTTTCTGAGACCGCTGCCCTTGTGGATGTGTCCGAGCGCAACATAGTCCATACCGCTGCGCATAAGCTGCGTCTCACTTATCGGATCGTAGTCAGAGTCCTGTGACAGCTCCCCGTGTATGCACATGAGGTTAAGCACACCGTCGTCTGCGGGCGGCTCAAAGCCTGCGAGCACGGAAGCGCTGTGGCGCTCCGTGAACGCAGCGCCGAACACACGGGCGTTAAGCTCCGGCAGCTCGACGCATTCGATGCGATTGCTTTTGAAAATATGTACGTTTTCCGGGAAGCTCAGCTTCGCATATGGCGAACCCGGCGTGTAGGGGTCGTGGTTTCCCGGCGCTATGAATACGGGAACACTGACGCTCCCCAGCGCCCGCAAAAGCTCCTCGGAGGTCTCAAGGTACGGCGATGCGGAATCGAGAAGGTCGCCGGACAGCAGCACGAGCTGCACTTCCTCGGTCTTGGCAAGCTCCATAAGTGAGCGGAGCAGCTCTCTCTGTTCCCTGCGCCTTTGCGCCGCCTTGCTCCCGGTGAGTCCCTCAAAGGGCGAGTCGAGATGCAGGTCTGCGGCATGAAGCAGCTTTATCCTTTTCATTTCAGTCGTATCGCCTCCGCACTCAAACAGCGCCCGGTTTCCGGGTCGATCTCAAATATGCAGCCCTCAAGCTTTGCGGGACCGGAGGGCGAGTCGTAGCGCCTCGGCGGATCGCCCATAAACTTCCCGACGGACTGCTCAGGGTCGATGCCGATGACGGAGTTAACAGCGCCCGTCATGCCGAGATCCGTGATGTAGCCCGTGCCCTTGGGCAGCACCTCGGCGTCGGAGGTCTGCACATGGGTGTGCGTTCCCCAGACGGCGCTCGCTCTGCCGTCAAGCAAAAAGCCCATTGCACGCTTCTCGCTCGTTCCTTCGGCATGGAAATCGACGAGGATGATCTTTTCCCTGATCTCCTCCATGAAGCCGTCGGCGATGACAAAGGGGTTGTCGGTGTTGGTGTCGAGCGTAAAGCGACCCATAAGACTGAGTACGCACACGTCGCCGAAGGCGGTCTTGTAGACGTCGATGCCCCGCCCCGGACACTGTGGTGCAAAGTTTGCGGGGCGCAGTATGCGGCGGCGCTCGTCGAGGTAGGGACGCAGCTCCGTGCGTGTCCATGTGTGGTTGCCGAGGGTTATAACGTCCGCCCCCGCCTTGAATATTGCATCCGCCTGTCGGGGGGTTATGCCGACGACGTTTGCGTTTTCGCCGTTGACGACGCAGAAATCAATGTTTCTTTCGGCTTTGAATTTTTTCAGCTTGGTATTTAAACAGTCAAGTCCCGGCTGCCCGCAGACGTCGCCCACGGCAAGGATCCTTACACTCATTTTAAAATTTCCTTTCGGTTTTCAAATCGGTTTATAACGGATATTATAACATATATTTCACCGCCGTAGCAAAACAAAAATGGACATAATATATTACGGAGGTGTAAACAATGAACAAGACAAATTTCCTTATCGGCATGGGACTCGGTATCGCAGTCGGCGGCTGTGCGGGCGCCATAATGATGCCCGGCAAGAAGGGCGCAAAGAACGTCGTCAGCAAGACCCTTAAAACGATGGGCGACGTAGTAGACGCCGTATCAAGCAGTATGAGTAAGTAAATTCAAAAAATGCAGACGCTTTTGCAAAAAAAGACTTGCAATTTGTTATCCGCTGTGCTAATATACTTAGGCGCAAAGCAATAAGCGCCGTTAGCTCAGCTGGATAGAGCGTCTGGCTACGGACCAGAAGGTCAGGGGTTCGAATCCCTTACGGCGTGCCAAGAACAAACCTCCGCCACTCGGCGGAGGTTTGTTTTTGCTTTCTGAACCATGACACTTGTCCGATAGTTCTTGGTATGGTATAATGTTTTCGGATAACAACAACACTAATCGGCTGTTATAGTTCCCTGATAGTTCTTGGTATGGTATAATCTTTACGGCAGAGTATGCGCTGACGGTCAAGTTATAGTTCCCTAATAGTTCTTGGTATGGTATAATCATGATTTGGGACATAGTTGCCGATGCAAAGTTATAGTTCCCTGATAGTTCTTGGTATGGTATAATGATTTACACCTCCTTACCGTACTGGACGAAGTTATAGTTCCCTGATAGTTCTTGGTATGGTATAATCGTTGAGGGCTGCCTCCGCTGCGATATGCCGTTATAGTTCCCTGATAGTTCTTGGTATGGTATAATAGGCTATCGGAAAAACAGCGCTTTATCAACGGATAAAGCGCTGTTTTTCTCTAAAAAATCGAAAGCTGCTCACACTGAAAGTCGTCGTCCGCCATACGAAACAAGATCTCCGCATCGGCACCCTTGCCGCAAAGCTTCAGGCAACGTGCCTGATTACTTATTTTTGCTGTCACAAGCCTCTGCCAAAGCCGTTTTTTCAGCGGCTCGCTTGCTTCAAGCTGCTGTCTCAGCACCGCAAGCGCCCTGCTGTGCTGAGAAAACGGCTCAAGCACGGCACATGGCATGTGCTTTTCATCGCAAATAAAGACGGCGCAGCCGCTTTGTCCGAGATAGGACAAAGCGGCTGCGGTTACTGTTGACGCTCTGTTTTCCACGAGAAGCGCAGAAATATCCTCGACAGCCAAGCTATGCTCGCTGTCCGTCTTTATTATGAGCTGTTTGTTCTTTAGAGATATATGCGCCGGACTTTCAATGATAACATTACGAAACGGCATTATTACCTCCTTTTGATGTTAAACGGCTGTCTGACTTCCTTTCCGACTTTGTGATATTCTCCGAGTACGTCTACGGTGTATTTTTCAAGCTTTTCCAGCGTTTTGGCGCCGAGACCGCCTATCTCGTAAGTGTTGTCATGGGTGATCCCCTTGATCGAGCCGACGGAAATATTAGTGCTTATGTAGTACAGCATGAACGATTTACCCTCGACGGTCGGCGGCAGCGTACTGTTTTTGTTCGTGACCGTAAGCTTTATCCCCTTCTTGTGTGTCACACAAACAAGGTCATTGGGATAGAGCGAGAAGACAAAATCGTCATCCGACATTTCGGGCCATTCCGAATACGGTTTATGAGCTGCAATCGCTTTATTCGGCAGCTCCGGTTTAAGCGTATCGGCAACGTATATCGGGACAAGGTTGTACTTGCCCTTTGTCAGAAAGACGTCTACCCTGACCATCGAATCGTTGTCAGCAACGCCGGCGCCGCCGTGAACGGGTACATTGAGTGTCGTCGGCTCCAAAAGCTTCACTTTGCTCACGATCGGACCCGGAGTGCCGTCGCTCTTGGGCTTATGAAATTCTCCCGCAAACGCCTTATTTGCATCCCCGCCATGCTCTATAAGCACTTTTTTCAATGCGTCATACAGGAGACGGTCGCTTTGACGATTATAGTAATTCTCTATTTCTCCGTCCTTGAGCTTCAGATCCGTCAGCGGGCGTTTTACCACAACGCAGCCCTTATCAAGCTCCTTCGGACTCTTTACGGTGTCCTTATGCGCAGCGCCCGTGACCTTGCGCTTCGGCATTCTTGAGACGAAGATCGGTTCCGGAAGCGGCATCCCGCTCGACATATAGAACGGTAAGCGCAGGTCGTTGATCGTTCTTGCCGGGTCCGTGCCGATGCGAGCCTCAAGCTCCTTTCTGAAATCCCTCCACGGATACGGGAATTGGTGCAGAACCTCGCCCGTGCCGTCGTCAATGACAAGGCTTCCCTCCTCGGTCGGCATATAGCGACATTCTCTGAGTCGGGCATATTTCGACACCCGCTGTATCATGCCGTCCGTCGTGCAGGCTATCACGACCGCATCGACCGCATGGTGCAGGTCGCCGTCCTCACGGATCTTCGTTATGCCCCAGCGCTTGCGCATATACGCCGTGACCGCACCGTTTACGGCGGTGACTTTTTTCTTTCGTCCGCAAGTTGACTCGGCAAACTCAAGATTATCGGAAATGTAGTTCAGCAGGAACCTCGACATGGTTTTCGTGTCCTGAAGATTCCGCTCCTTGAATCCGAGTTCATCCTCATCCGTCAGTGTTTCCTTAAGCAGCAGCCTGCGTTTTCGGTAATCCCTGACATTGTTGTTTACCCAGACGATAAAATCGTCCCTGCGCTGTCCGGTCAAATACTGCAGCGGCAGCCTGTTTCCCTTGTTTCGGTTTTCCTCCGTAAGCACAAGCACCTTGTTCTTTCGGCTGTCGTCAAAGCTTTTGCTGTACGGAACTATATGATCGACCTCCGCATAGTTGGGCGAAAAAAGCTTTTCAAGGGACATTTGTCTGAGTGAATACATACAGACGCCTCCCTGCTCCTCATACAGACGCAGCTTTACAAGGTCCAGCCCTGCGGGGTCGCTTTTTCCGTACTCCGTCCTTATCCGTTCAAGCAGTTTTTCGTTCTTCGCCCTGTTTTCGTCATTTTCCTTTTTGAGCTTGTTTCGCTCCGTAAAGTCCTTAGCCATCTCACGGGCAAGCTCAATGTTTATAAATGTGGGGCTTCCGCCTTCTTTGCGAATAATTGCGTTTATGACCTTCACCGTCTGCGATATCGCTCTGCGCACAACAGGACTCGTTATGTCCTCATAGTCATCCTCCGTGGGGTGGAGAAAACGTGTTTTCTCTCCCGTATCATGCGCTTTGAAATTGAGTCCTGCTGCGGCGCAGGCTTCGTTATAATTCATGCCCCGCTCAAGGAAGGGGATGAGCATATCGCAGGCCTTTACGGATATATGTCCGAATTTTGAGAAGCTGCCTATGGACTCGACGGCATCCATGTCGATCTCGTCAAAGCCCGAATCTTTAAGGTACTCTCTGATCTTGTCCGAGGTCTTATACAGAGACAGTGCGGTGCCGATGTCGTTGCGCTGGGGGGTAGTTACAAAGTCAAAACGCCCCTTCGACTGCTTCTCAAATGCGCTGCGCATCTGATGATACGCCTTCATAACACCGAGCTTTTCCTTCTTCTCGGTGTCCTCTGCCGAAGCTTTGTCACTGTATCTGATGTTGAAAAGCTGCCCGTCGGATAGCTTGAGCGCTTTGCGTATCTTCGCATACGACAGGTCCTTTGTCGTGTGCGCAAGCTCAATTACTGTATTGCGCTGCTCGGCGGTCAACCTTTCAGCGGCTCCGTTTGTTACGATGCGGATGTGATTGACCTTTTGAAGAAGCGAAAAGTATTCAAACGAATATGTTGCCCTTGCAGCACGCCGTTCTTCGGGAAAGAAGGTGCAGCGTCCGATCATTCGCTCGATCTGGCTTCCTCCGTAAGGGCTGTTTCCGCCGGGACCTTCATCGAAAGACCTTTGGCTCAGCAGAATTTCGAGGTATTCGTTTTCGAATTCCTCGCTTGCGTATTCCGAGCCGAAGCTGCGCTGTGCGGCAAATATTGCCCTTACCTCATCCGCAACCATATCTCTCGTCACGGTAGTGAGGTAATTGCCGCCCTTGTTGCGTTTGTGCTGCTTGAACGCCTCGTCGCAAAGGAGCATCTCGCCGACGGTGCGGTAGCCGTGCTTTTCCATACGTTCGGCGTTTTCGCTCACCGCTTTGAGCAAGGCTCCGTCCTCTTTGGACGACGGGTTTTTGCGATTGGACCTAAAGCCTCTCCTTTGAGACAGATGCAGAAGTATTCTTGCAAATTCGCTACGGCTTACCTTCCCGTCAAGGGCCTTTACCCGAAGCGCATAGATGTCCTCAAGTCTGCCGTCAAAAAGAGTTTCAAGCTCATCGGAAGACAGCACCCCTTTTGAGACCATCAGATTTTTGATGCGCTCGTTTCTGTGGCGGTGCCTACGCAGCCGACGCCTTGAGCTGCGAGCTGCCCTTCTCGGCGCTGCAAGCGACTCGCCCGTTTTGGGTTGCTCCGCTGCGTCAAATATTCTTGCCCCCATTCCGATTATCCCGCAGGGATTTTCGTTGCCGTCGAGAGCAAGAGTTGCCCATCCGACAGAGGTAATGCCGATGTCAAGACCGATAGCATACGACCGCATATAAACGCCTCCCTTGTTATTATGCTTATGTTGACATTTTACACCATATTTGGATGTTATGCAACAAAAAGAGATGACGCCCCGCAAAAAGCGAGGCGTCAGAGCTCTTCGGTTTACTACCTTATCATAGTAACCTAAATAGTTCTTGGTATGGTATAAGAACTATTTGTATATTACAGCATCTTACAGCAAATTGCAAGTGCTTTTTAATTCTCGCCCTTAGGTGTGGCGGGGGATGTAGTCTGCCTAGTCCTCATCGTCGGGAGCGGGAGCCGTGATCTCCGTCCAGCCGTCTGTTGAGTCCACGGCGACGCAGTTCCACTGTTCTCCCTCCGGCGAGAGCAGCGCCATTCCCTCGTCAGCCGTGAGCAGGATGCGCTCGGTCGCTGTGCCGTTTACGGTGTTTATGACCTTGCCTATTGTCATGCCGTCACCTCCCCGGCTACCGATGAGCTGATTATATTCGTTCCGGCGGCGTATACCCTGCCGTTGTACTCCGTGTCCTCCGCCGCCTTGAGAACAATCGTTGCCTTCGTTGCACCGTTGCGGATGTTCGCAAGCAGCTTATCGACGTTTGCAGCATTGGTAAACACCGTTATGCTCAGCCCGCTCTGAGTGCAGTCTTTGAAATTCCACGTTTCG
>ULUE01017561.1_pt1 | contig 17737 bp, 14 predicted proteins | sample 1958211 | NCBI WGS metagenome assembly ULUE01 (sample SAMEA4835752, study PRJEB28245) | human gut metagenome | biome: gut microbiome; material: fecal sample | place: Denmark | collected 2008 | reverse complement strand
ATGCCCCGCGCTGCACCTGTGGCCGCCCCGGCTGCCTGGAAAGCCTGGCCAGTGCCACCGCCCTGATCCGCATGACCAAAGAAGCCATGGCAGCCCACCCCGAAAGCGCCCTGCATGGCCTTGCCGCCCAAAGCGGCGGGGGAAATGGCCGCACCGCCTTTGATGCCGCCGCCCAGGGCGATGCCGCAGGCAAAGCCGTGGTGGAACAGTACATTCATTACCTTGCGGTGGGTGTTGCCAACATGATCAACATCTTCTTCCCGGAAGTGATCGGTCTGTCCGGCGGGGTGGCCAACCAGGGGGAGAACCTGCTGGCTCCCCTGCGCGCCGCGGTGGGACCAATGGTTTTTGGCAATGCTTACGCCCAAAAGCACACCCGCATTACCACCTGCACCCTCGGCTACCGCGCCGGGGTGATTGGAGCAGCGCTGCTGGCCAAAAACCAGGGATGATGCCTTTAGCGGGATAAAAAAGAGAAGATAAAACAAAAAGCAGGAAGGAAACACCTTGAGTTTGAACCATACAAAACAAAAAAGCTGGCCCCAGCGCCTGCTGGCTTTGCTGGCGGCGGTGGGGCTGTGTGCCGCGCTGCCTGCCGCCGCGCTGGCAGAGGAAAATACGGCCAGCATCCAGACGCAGGTGAGCGAAACGGATGAGGATATCCCCTGGGCGGATCCGCCGCAGAGCACCCCCGAAACCGGCCGGCCTGACCCTGCCGTGCCAACTCCGCCGCCGCAGGATCTCGCCACCCCGGAAACCGCCCAGACCGGCGAGCATCTGGAAGGCTACAGCCTGAGCCTGGGGGAGACAGTCACAATTTATTTTTACGTTACCCTGCCGGAAGATACCCCGCAGGATGCCGCCATGCAGTTTACCCTGCCGGATTCCACCGTAACACAGGTGGCAGTGGCAGATGCAAAGCAGGTGGAAGTAAACGGCAAAAGCTGCACCGCTTTCCCTTGCCAGGTGGCCGCCAAACAGCTGACGGATGATATTGAAGCCTGGATGGTGGTAAACGGTAAATATGGCCCGGTTTATACTTACACCGTAAAGGATTACCTGAACTACCTGCTGGAACACGATTATCCCCAACAGGCAAAGGAGCTGGCCGGCACCCTGCTGGTGTATGGCGGCAAAGTGCAGCTGTACTTTGGCTACCGGACCGATGCGTTAGCCGGCACCGCGGAGCCAAACTCCACGGCCAACTGGGGCAGCTACCAGTTTGAAAGCAGCGGCACCCAGACCGATGATTATTACGGCAGCAGCCTGCTGCTGGAGCCCGTTATCCAGATCCGCCACTATTTTATGGTGCCGGACGGCGCGGAATGCACTTTTACTTTTGCCTGGAACGCGGGTGAGCCCGAAACCGAATTGCAGCCCGTGGATACCAACACCCGCTTTGACGGCAAAAAGGTATATTATGTCGTTACACCGGCCATTGCGTTCCGCCGCGCGGATGCCATGCCGGTGGTTGCCATGCGGCAAAACGGGGCGGACCTGTGCATCCTGCGCTATGGGGTGTTCAGCTATGGCGATATGGTCCGCGCGCTGGCAGCGGTGGATGAAAGCCAGCTGCCGCTGCTGAACCTGCTCCGCGCGCTGGATGACCTGACCACCGCCGCACAGCGTTACAGCGTGGCAGGCTGATGCCGCAACGCCCCCAAATATAAAAAGGAAAACAGCAATGAAGAAAAAAGTAGTCCTGGCCGTTGTGGTGACTGCCGTGGTGCTTGCCGCTGCCTTTGCACTGCACCGGCCGCAGGCAGGTACCCAGCCAACCCCGGAGCCGACCCGGCAGGCGGAAACGAACAATGCCGTCCCGGCAGAGCCCACGCCGCAGCCCGCCGCGACGGCTGAACCGCAGCCCACGGCAACTACTGTCCCGCAGCAGACAACTGCCCCCAAGCCGACCCAGAAGCCCGCAACGAAAAAAACACCGGTGCTGAACGCCGCCGGTCAGCCCACCGCCAGTGCTGCGCCCGCAGAAAATGGTGACGGCAAACCGGCGGACAACACGAAGGAACCGACAGAAACCCCGCCCCCCAGCGCAACCCAAACCCCGCCTGTGGACGAGGAAAACATTGAATTGCCGTTTGTTCCGGCAGAATCATGAAGAGCGGCGGTAAGGACGACGCAAATGGAAACGTATATGCTGAATCTGTAAAACGGCGGAAAGATTTTCCATGGTATAAAAACTCAGGCTGCCCCCAACAGGGAACAGCCTGAGCTTTTTGATACAGGATTATAATTTTACAACACTTTTGCCCCGTTGGCCGTCAACTTAAAGGTGGCGCCCAGCAGGTCAGCGGCGCCGCGGCACATCAGCATGCGGTTCAGGAAAATTTCGAAATATTCGTACATCGAGCAGATGTCCGTGTCGATCTGCAGATTCAGCGAGATGACCTTTTTGTCGGTGTTGATCTTTAATGTCTGGTCCGTTACGGCATAGTTGACCCGGTCGTGGATGTCAAAGCTGGCTTTGGGCTTTTCCCGCACGCGGCTGCGGCGCACATCAGTTTTGTCGCCAATAATCAGCGCAGCCGAAATGGGGTCCACCGCGCCGCCGGTGGATTCGTCATGGTTGGAAATGGCCGAAACAATGGTAATGCGGTCCGCAACGCTCAAATCATACTGCTTCAAAATCTCGTTGGCCAGCAGGCCGCCGTATTCCGCGTGGTGGGTGCGGTTGATGGCGTTGCCGATATCGTGCATGTACCCGGCAATTTTAGCAAGCTCAATATCATGGGCGCTGTAGTCAAACTTTTTCAGGATATGCGCAGCGGTTTCCGCCACATGGATGCAGTGCGCCTGCGAATGGTCGGTAAAGCCCAAAAGTCCCAAATTCTGGTTGCCCTTTTTCAGCAGCTCGTTTACTTCGGCATTGTGTTTGATGTCATGGTAGGTCATCGTGATCCACACTTTCCTGTTGGTTCTAAGGCAATACCGCACAATTCTAAGTGCCGATACGGCGAGCGAGGCACGGCAGCTGCTAAGCCAAAAGCGCAGATAATACTTTGTGTATTATCGAGCATTTTGGCAACGCAGATGCCGTGCCGCAGCCGCCGGAGCGGTGCTTAAGCCGTCAGGCGGGAATTGTACGGTGTTGCCCTTAATTTCAGTATAGGCCATTTGGCTGCGGGCTGCAACCATACCGATGTAAAGTTACGGTGAATCTTTTGCAAAGTGCGGGCTTACCCTAGGGTGTCAGATACACCTTAGTTTTTTCAGCGTGCCGTCCGGCAGCAGGGCAACGGTATCGCCCTCCTGGATGTTCTGGGCAGTCAGGGCTTCATCGGGGTAGGGAAGCACCCGCTGGGTACCGGCGGCATCGGCCAGCAGAACATCACACAGCACCGGCTGCCCGGCAGGCAGCTCCTCACAGCCATACAGCTGTTCATCAATGCGCAGAACGCGGCAGGTCATAATACAATACACTCCTTTGCCTACAGGGGCGGTCATCCGTTACACTTTAAGGCAATACCGCATAATTCTAAGTGCCGATACGGCGAGCGAGGCACGGCAGCTGCTAAGCCAAAAGCGCAGATAATACTGGATGCTGCAAAGGTGAGCGCCGCCAGTGGCGGAAACAGCGAACCGAAGCAGGGGCAGCGGTCGCAGAGTGCGAGGGGCTTTTGCCCCCGAAGCACGATGCGGGTACCGCAACCCGACATTATCGAGTATTTTGGCAACGTAGATGCCGTGCCGCAGCTGCCGGAGCGGTGCTTAAGCCGCAAGGCGGGAATTGTGCGGTGTTGCCTTAAGGATACCGCTCCCGCACACGCCTGTCAAACCCCGCTTGCAATTTGGACGGGAGTATGGGATAATGGCTTACAGCAAAGGGCCGTGCCGTTTGCGCCCGGCCGGATTGACCGGCGGAACGGGGCACAGGAACGCCCCCCGATTTTTCCCCGAAAGGTGGATGTTTTTTATGTTGATACGCACCGCAGTCCCCGCCGATGCCGCCGCGCTGGCGGAGGTAGAGGCCCTCTGCTTCCCCGCAGCGGAAGCCGCGCCAGAACAGCAGTTCAGGGACCGTCTGCAGGCTTATGCCGGACACTTTTGTCTGATGTTTGACGGTGAAACGCTGATTTCTTTTGTGGACGGCATGGTGACAGACCAGCCCGATCTGACCGATGATCTATACGAAAATGCCGCTCTGCACAGCGAAACCGGCGCATGGCAGATGATTTTTGGCGTGGTGACCCGGCCAGAGTACCGCAAACACGGTCTGGCAGCCCAGCTGCTGAACCGCGCCATTGCCGATGCCCGCCAGCAGGGCCGCAAGGGTCTGGTACTGACCTGTAAGGACAAACTAGTACACTATTACGCCAAATTTGGCTTTGTGAACGAGGGTGTTTCCCAATCCACCCACGGCAATGTGGCGTGGAACCAGATGCGGCTGACATTTTAACAGGGATATAGGGCAACACCGCACAATTCCCGCCTTGCGGCTTAAGCACCGCTCCGGCGGCTGCGGCACGGCATCTGCGTTGCCAAAATGCTCGATAATGTCGGGTTGCGGTACCCGCATCGTGCTTCGGGGGCAAAAGCCCCTCGCACTCTGCGACCGCTGCCCCTGCTTCGGTTCGCTGTTTCCGCCACTGGCGGCGCTCACCTTTGCAGCATCCAGTATTATCTGCGCTTTTGGCTTAGCATCTGCCGCACCTCGCTCGCCGTATCGGCACTTAGAATTATGCGGTATTGCCATAGAATGAAGCAAGCCCCCGGCAGGCAGCGGAGCACTGTTCATACGCTGTAAACTTGCCGGGGGCTTGTTTATTCCTTGCATGATGCTGTCATGCAAAGAGATTCATCAAAGGATCGACATGAACCACTCAACGGTTTTGGGGTCATAGTGGGAGAAGAAACGGCTTTCGCTCTGGTCCGGTGCCTCAATCGGTGTGGCAATAATCATGGAGATACTGCCCCACCGCCAATGCCGGCAAGGCCAGGGTCCCAGCCAACACCAGAAGAATCCGGCGGGGCAGGGAAGAATGCTTCATCAGCGGCCCTTTTTTCTTACGGCAACACCGCACAATTCCCGCCGAATGGCCTATGCGCACTGTTCCGGCGACTGTGACCGGCCTGCTGAAACGGCGCTCAATCCACAACCGGAACATCCAGCCCAAACTCCTGCGGGCGGAACCGCGGGCAGACATTTTCGGCGGTGCAGATGACCGAAGCCGCCAGCCGGCTGCCAATGCCGCAGGCTTCCGCCATCGTTTTGCCATAAGCGCGGCCAATGACTGTACCGGCAAAGAACGCATCGCCTGCGCCGGTGGTATCGATCACGTTTACCTTTTTGGCGGGTACAATGCCACTTTCGCCATCCGCACAGGCGTACACCGCGCCTTTGTCCCCCATGGTAACAACCATGCAGGGGATGCGGGCGCTGCCTACATTAGCGGCCAGCGTGCGGCACATTTCCTCCGGCCCCATATGGTCGTATTCGTCAGAAAAGAGGATCCCCGCTTCCTGCTGGTTGCAGACAAAACAGTCGATTTGCTGCAAAAAGTCACGCCGCTCCATGGCAATGCTCATGTTGGAAACCGCGGCATATACCTTTTTGTGGTATTTCTGTGCAAAATACAAGACCTGCTTTACAGTGTCTTTTTCCAGATCAAGTTCAATGGCAATGCCATCGCAGTCCTTAAAAATTTCATCGCCTTTTTCGGCCAGCAGGTCGGTCAGGGGATTGGTGTCCGGCCGCTTGGAGATGGCGGCCACCACATCGCCCTCATTATTGAACACAGCCAGCCAGGTGCCCATGCCGTCCGGCACGCGCTGGATATAGCAGGTGTTCACCTTGTGGCGCGCCAGTTTATCAATAACATCCTGCCCTGTGCCAGTGTCATCCACCAGGCTTACAAAGGTGGGGCGCAGCTCCACGTTGGCGATATCCTCCGCCACATTGCGGCACACACCGCCGTGTACCTGTTCTACCCGCCCGGCGTTGCGCCCGCCCGGAATATAGGTGGCAAGGGGGTACCCCTTGATATCAACAAAAACTGCGCCGATGACAACGATCCCCATGCAAAACGCCCTTCCTTACCCAGGGTGCAGCGGAAAACAAGGAAACCGACTGAATGTTCGTTTTTTCAGCTGCACCGTATAACTGTAAACTTATGATGAACAGTTTACATGATTGGGGCCGAAAAAGCAAGGCTGGCGGCGATTTTTGCCGCTTTTGCGGCAAACTGTACCACACGGACGGAATCTTTATCTCCTCTTTACAATGATTTTCCGCAGTGCTATAATAACAGCGAAAAACCGACCGACCGGTCGGTCAAGTGCGCGAAAAAAGCTCCGTTTCCCCCTAAAAAGGGGCGCCACACGGCGGCTGCGCTGCGCTTCGGCGCTCCTTCCTTTTGGGGCAGCCTGAACCCGGCCGGTCGGTCATATCCGCCAACATAGGCCCGCCCAACGTGCGGGCAAAGGGAACAAACAAATGCCAAAATACAGTGTTAAAAAGCCATTTACCGTACTTGTGGCGGTCATATTGGTGGTGGTGCTGGGCTTTGTAAGCCTGACTGGCATGCAGACAGACCTGCTGCCCAATATGAACCTGCCCTACCTGCTGGTCATTACCACCTACCCCGGCGCCAGCCCGGAACAGGTGGAAAGCGATGTGACCCAGCCGCTGGAAAACAGCCTTTCCACCCTGAATGGTGTAAAGAACGTGACCAGCCAGAGCAACGAAAACTACAGCCTTGTCATTCTGGAATACCAGGACGACACCGACATGGACAGCGCCATGGTCAAGGCCAGCACCGCCGTGAACCAGCTTTCGGACAGTCTGCCCGATATGGCCAGCACCCCCACGCTGATGGAGATGAGCCCCGATATGATGGCCACCCAGTATGTTGCGGTGGACTATGAGGGGATGGACATCTACGAGCTTTCCGACTATGTGGAGGATACGATCGTACCCCAGCTGGAGCGTGTGGACGGCGTGGCCAGCGTTTCTACCACCGGCCTTGTCAAAAAATCAGTGCAGATCACGCTGGATCAGGACAAAATTGACGAGGTGAATGACAAACTGCTGGTCAAGGTGAGCGACCGCCTGGCCGAAGCCAAAAAGCAGCTGGACGAAAACGAGGCCAAAATCAAGGACGGTCTGGCGGAGCTGGACAGTGCCCAGAGCCAGCTGGATTCCGGCAAAGCCCAGCTGAATACCCAAAAGCAGAGCCTGACCCAGCAGCTGCGGGATGCCATCGACCAGCTGAACGAGGAGATCCCCAAGCTGGAAGAGCAGATTGCGGGGCTGAAAACCCAGCTGGACACCGCCCAGAGCAAGCTGAACCAGCTGAAAGTGGACCCCAGCAGCCTGCCGGAAGTGACGCTGCCGATCGATGATGCACTGTTTGCTTCCTGCAAAGAGATTCTGGCAAAATATGACCCCCAGTACGATGCAAATGCCATGCCCGCTAATTTGGAGGAAGCCAAGAGCGACCTGACCAAGATGGCCGCGATGCTGGCTTCCATCGAGCGCGCCCAGCAGGCCATTGAGACCGAAGCTGCCGCCCTGACCGGCGGGCAGAGCGTCAGCGATGCCTGCGCCGCGCTGGACGCCCAGATCCTGACGCTGACCGTGCAGGTGCAGCAGAAGGATAACGAGATCGTTCAGCTGGAACAGCAGCTGGATACCTCCGCCCCGGAAGAGCAGGATGCCATCCGCGCGGAAATCGAAAGCAAAAAAGCTGAACAGGCGGCTTTACAGACCCAGCTGGACACTGCTACCAGCCAGCGCGCAGCCCTGGATGGTTACAAGAGTGATGAAAGCACCCTTTCCACCACCCAGACGGCCTTGCGGAACGCAACGGTGCTGCTGAAAGCCCGGCAGGAAGCCGAAGCCAGCCTGAACGAGAGCACCGAGGAACTGCGCCAAACCCTACAGCAGACGATTACCACCCTGAACACCCAGATCGACAAAGCCGAAGCCATGCTGGCCAATTTGAACGATCAGCGCGGCAAGCTGCAATCGATGCTGGAAAGCCTTTCTGCCAACCCGACAGACCCCCAACTGGCCAATATGGCCGTGCAGCTGCTGCTCAGCGGCACCGAAGCCCAGCTCAGTTTGGGCGAGTTCCAGATCAGCAGCGGCCGCACCCAGCTGGAAGCGGGCCAGACCCAGTTGGACTCCGCCCGCGAAGAGTATGAATCGGCCCGCGAGGAAGCGCTGAAAAGCGCCAATCTGGACCAGCTGCTGAACATGAACACCTTAAAGCAACTGATCGCCGCGCAGAACTTCTCTATGCCCGCCGGTTACATTGACGGCGGGGAAGGGGACGATAACCAGTACATCTTAAAAGTCGGCGATGCGTTTGACAATGTGGATGAGCTGAAAAGTATGGTCCTGTGCAGCATTGACGGCATCGGCGATGTGCGGCTTTCCGATGTGGCGGACATGGAACTGACCGATAACGCGGACGACAGCTACGCCAAGGTGGGCAAAAACCGCGCCGTGCTGCTTTCAATCTATAAAAGCTCCACGGCTTCCACCTCGTCTGTCTCCAACGCAAGCACCGCTGCTATGAAAGAACTGATGGCAGAAAACGACGGCCTGCACCTGACCACCATCATGGATCAGGGCGATTACATCAAGCTGATTGTGAACAGCGTCATGTCCAACCTGATCGAAGGCGCTGTGCTGGCCATCATCGTGCTGGCTCTGTTCTTAAAGGATATCCGCCCCACGCTGGTGGTGGCCATCAGCATGCCGCTCAGTGTGCTGTTTGCCATTGTCATGATGTATTTCAGTGGCATTACCCTGAACATTCTCAGCCTGTCCGGCTTGGGGTTGGGCGTTGGCATGCTGGTGGATAACTCGGTCGTTGTCATCGAAAATATTTACCGCCTGCGCGGGCGCGGCATTCCGGCCCCGCGTGCTGCGGTGCAGGGCGCACGCCAGGTGGCGGGGGCCATCGTGTCCTCCACCCTGACCACGGTCTGCGTGTTCCTGCCCATGGTGTTTACCACCGGCATGGTGCTGGAGCTGCTTTCCGATATGGCATGGACCATCACGTTCAGCCTGCTGGCATCCCTCATTGTGGCCCTTACCGTGGTGCCCTGCGCCGGTTCCACCGTACTGCGCAAGCAAAAAGGGATCAAGCACCCCTGGTTCGACCGTTTCCTGAACGGGTACGAAAAGCTCTTGCGCTTCTGCTTAAAGCGCAAGGCCATCCCGCTCACACTGGCGATCGTGCTGCTGGCCGTATCGGTCTGGCGCATTGCCACCATGGGCGTGATGCTCATCCCGGATATGGGCTCCAACCAGCTTTCGATTACGGTAACGGTGCCTGCGGATACCGAAAAAGAGGATGCCTTTGCCACCGCAGACGCCGTGATGGACGCCATTACCAACATTGACGGCGTGGAAACGGTGGGCGCCATGTCCGGCGGCAGCGACAGCACCAGCAGCATGCTGATGATGACCGGCACTGAGGGCACCACGGACAACACCAGCTTTACCTATTATGTTCTGCTGACTGACGAGGGCGCCAGCAACAGCAAGGCCATCCAGCAGCAGATCGCCGATGACACCGCTGACCTGAACTGCGAAGTTGACATCAGCGCCAGCAGCATGGATATGAGCGCATTGTCCGGCAGCGGCGTGGAGGTGGACATCTACGGCCAGAACCTGGACAGCCTGACCACCGCCAGCCAGCAGGTGATGGACCTGCTGAACAGCGTGGACGGCATCGAGAATGTCTCCAACGGGCAGGAAACCGGCGACGAGGAGGTGCACATCGTCATTGATAAGGACAAAGCCATGCGCCTTGGCCTGACGGTGGCGCAGGTGTACCAGCAGATCGCCGCAAAGCTCAGCACCGATACCACCGCAACCACCCTGAAAGTGGGCCGCGATACCTATGATGTGACGATTGTGGATAAGACCGATACCCCGAACCTGGACGATCTGTTCCAGATGGAGTTCATCACAACGACCACCGACGATGACGGCAACACCGTGAACGAGACCCATACCCTGGGCGAGTTTGCCTCCCGCACCAACGGCAACGCCTATGCGACCATTGCGCGCGAAAACGGCTCCCGCAAGATCAGCGTGACCAGCGATACCGCCGAAGGCTACAACACCACCCTGATCTCCCGTGATCTGAGCCCCCAGCTGGAAGCACTGGACCTGCCAGATGGCTGCACCGCTGAAATTGCCGGTGAAACCACCCAGGTGACCGAGATGATTCAGCAGATGGCCAAAATGATGGCCCTGGCACTGTTGTTTGTCTATTTTGTCATGGTGGCGCAGTTCCAAAGCCTGCTTTCCCCCTTCATTGTGCTGTTCACCATTCCGCTGGCCTTTACCGGCGGCATGATCGGCCTGATGATTGGCGGCGAACAGCTTTCGGTCATTTCGCTCATGGGCTTCCTTGTGCTGATGGGCGTGGTGGTCAACAACGGCATTGTGTTTGTGGATTACGCCAACCAGCTGCGCATTGGCGGGCTGGAGCGCACCGATGCCCTGGTGGCAACCGGCCGCACCCGTATGCGCCCCATCCTGATGACGACCCTGACCACCGTGCTTGCCATGGTAACGATGATCTTCAGCAAGGATGCCGGCAGCGAGATGGGCAAAGGCATGGCCATTGTTATTGTGGGCGGCCTTTCCTATGCAACGCTGATGACCCTGTTTATTGTGCCGGTGATGTATGACCTCTTCTACCGCAAGCCGCCGGTCAACATTGATGTGGGCGATGACGGCATGGATGACCTGCCCGATGATGCGGCCGAGTTTGCCGCAGAATTTGCCGCCCGCCGCGCAGCAGAGGGCAAGAACCAGCCGGAACCCGAAACACCGGATACCGCCGAGCACCGCCACTTAAAGCTGCCCGGTAAACCCGATACCGAAAACGGGGAGGGGACGCCACAATGACACCAGATATCCGCAAAGAACGCGAAACCGCCCTGTACGAAGCCGCCTTGCGCCTGATTGCCAAGGGGGTAAACCCCGCCGCCATGAAGGTGCAGCAGATCGCGGACGAAGCCGGAATCGGCAAGGGCACCGTGTATGAATACTTTGCCTCCAAGGATGAGATCCTGCAGGGAATGGCCCTGTACTGCTTTGATACCGAGATTGCCCGCATTGCCGTATTGATGGAGCCATGCACCACCCTGCAAGAGCTGGAGGACGCCGTGATGGCCTACCTGCAGGATCTTTCCGGCAACCGGATGGGAACCTATCAGGTGATTGCTTCCAGTATTGGCGCACGGGAGAACCTCCGCGGTATGGACGAGTGTGTGCAAGCCCTGCGTGGGGTGCTGCACAGAACCATGGCAGCCCTGCGGCAAAAAGGGGAGATCAACCCCGTCCTGCCGGATGATTACTGTGATCTGGCTCTGCTTTCCGCTGCGGCGGGTGGGCTGATAGGGCTGTGCTATGTTTCCAAGCACCCGGACGCGCTAACGCCCATACAAAACCTGCGCGTGTTGATCCACCGCGCACTGAACCCATAAACAAACAAAAATAAAAGCAGCCAGCCGCCCTGCCTGTGGGAATGTTCCACGGTGGGGCGGCTGGCTGTTGTATCGGGGGAAAGTGGAGATAAGGCAACACCGCACAATTCCCGCCTGACGGCTTAAGCACCGCTCCGGCGGCTGCGGCACGGCATCTGCGTTGCCAAAATGCTCGATAATGTCGGGTTGCGGTACCCGCATCGTGCTTCGGGGGCAAAAGCCCCTCGCACTCTGCGACCGCTGCCCCTGCTTCGGTTCGCTGTTTCCGCCACTGGCGGCGCTCACCTTTGCAGCATCCAGTATTATCTGCGCTTTTGGCTTAGCATCTGCCGCACCTCGCTCGCCGTATCGGCACTTAGAATTATGCGGTATTGCCATAAAAAAATACGCTTTCGCCGCTGATGCCCAAACCGCGCAAAGCATGGTATAATGATGGCAGGATAAACGCAGAAACCAACACACAGAACACGAAAAAAACACAGGAAAGGAAAGACCATGTACTTTCAATACGGGCAGGAAGAAACGGAATACCTGAGCGGCAAAGATGAAAAACTTGGGGCGGTGATTGCCCAGGTGGGCCGGGTGAATCGCGAGGTGGATACAGACCTGTTTTCTGCCGTGGTGCACCATATTGTGGGGCAGCAGATTTCCACCAAGGCGCAGGCTACCATCTGGCAGCGCATGCGGGGTGCCCTTGGCACGGTGGATGCCGAGCATATTCTGGAAGCAGGGAACGAGCAATTACAGCTGCTTGGCATCAGCTGCCGCAAGGCAGAGTACATCACGGACTTTGCACGAAAAATCCAGAACGGTGAGTTTGATTTGGAGGGCATCTGGCAGAAGCCGGATGAGGAAGTGATCCGGGAGTTAAGTGCCCTGAAAGGCATTGGCGTGTGGACAGCGGAGATGATTTTGCTTTTCTGCATGCAGAGGCCCGATGTGTTCAGCTATGATGACCTTGCCATCCAGCGCGGGCTGCGCATGGTGTACCATCACCGTAAAATTGACCGCAAACTGTTTGAAAAGTACCGCAGGCGGTTCAGCCCTTATTGCAGCGTGGCGAGCCTTTACCTGTGGGCCGCCGCGGGCGGCGCGGTGCCGGGGTTGAAGGATTATGCCCCCAAAAAGAAAGCCCCGGCCAAAAAGGCAGCACCCGCTGGTTCCCACACGGAGAAAACATCAAAAGTATAACAGAAAGGGTAGATGCTATGATGTTCACCGCGCATTATCAGTCCCCCTTGGGGGAAATTCTGCTGGCAGCGGATGAAGTGGGCCTGACCGGCTTGTGGTTTGACCGCGCAAAGTATTATGCGGCGGGCCTGGCCCCGCAGAGCACGGAGCGCGAAACCCCGCCCTTGACCGAAGCAAAGCGCTGGCTGGATGTGTATTTCAGCGGAAAAATGCCGGATTTTATGCCGCCGCTGCACCCCATCGGGTCAGACTTCCGGCAGGAAGTGTGGGCGCTGCTGCTGCAAATCCCATACGGGCAAACGACAACATACGGCGCGCTGGCCGCCCGGCTTGCGGCAAAGCATGGCACGGCGCGCCTGTCCGCCCAGGCGGTGGGCGGAGCCGTGGGACATAACCCCATTTCGCTCATCATCCCGTGCCACCGTGTGGTGGGTGCCAGCGGCAGCCTGATCGGTTATGCGGGTGGTGTTGAGCGAAAAATCCAGCTGTTGAAATTGGAAGGAACCGACTGCATAAAGCTGTTTGTGCCAAAAAAATGTGAATTAAGAGTTGAGCAAGCACAAAGTAAGGGCGAGCAAAAGATGTGAAAAAGTAAACCAGCAGAAGAGCGAATATGCGAAGCATGTTGAATATTAGTAACAGCGGTTAGCCAGCGGAAAAAACTTCGATGGACTGCCGCATGCCACTTGCAAAAGAGGAAAAGACATCAGGAAAAGCCAATAACTTGCTTTTGAGTTTTTTTCTTGGCGGTCAGAAGCTGCATATTGTATTGCGCTTTGAGGTTTTCATTCCATTTCTTTCATCAACTTCATTTTCCGCTTTTCGGGCCTGTTTATCCTTCTTTTTTCCTTAGGGTGTATCTGAAAAGTCGAAAATATGGTCTATTTCTACAAACACAGCGGGAGTTTGCGTTAAGGCAATACCGCATAATTCTAAGTGCCGATACGGCGAGCGAGGTGCGGCAGATGCCGTGCCGCAGCCGTCGGAGCGGTGCTTAAGCCGCTAGGCGGGAATTGTGCGGTGTTGCCTTGAATAAAGGTTCATCAAAGCCAAGGACAGATTGAAAACTGCTTTGGCTTTGATGAGCCTGTTTTTGTGCCTTTTTCAAATTTGTTTGGGAAAAAAGTTGTCCAAGACTTGATATCGGGCGGCTTACACTGTTTATGGGGTAGAGTGAACCCGCTCCGGCGTACGCCGCAGCTGGTTGCGATATTCGGACGGCGTAATGCCGTATAAACTGCGGAAAGTTTTCAAAAAACTGGTGTAATTGGTAAAACCGCTGGCGTTGCAGGCATCCAGCACGCTGGCGCCGGCTGCAATGGCACGGCGGCAATGCTGCATGCGCAGGTTGGTCAAATAGCCGTGTACACTTTCCATCGTGTAGGTTTTGAACGCGCGGGACAAATGCTCCCGGCTGGTGTAGGTATATTTGGCAAGGCTGCCAACGGTTAGGTTCGGGTCGGTATAATTGGCCTGCAAAAAAGCAACGGCCTTGGCAACCAGGGCACTTGTAGCGCTGGGCGGTGCCGTGCGGCGCTCGGCCACAATCTGGTCCATCAGCAGCAAAAGCTCCACCAGCTCGCACCGCTGCACCATGTGCTGGGTGCTGCCGTGTAAGTAAGCGGTCTGGGCCATCCGCTCAAATAAGCCGCGTAGATCCCATGCGGTGACGGCGTCTGCATCCAGGATCACCAGCTGCCCCAGCCAGGTGGGGGCAACCAGCCCGCTGGCCAGCAGGGCTTCCTGCCATAGCTCGGCGCTGATCTGGGCAATCAGACGTTCAGAAATCTTATCCGTGATATTGAACCTGCCCGCATGATAGCACCGGGCAGGGAAGATGATCATTTCCCCCAGGTTTATATCATAAATGTTGCCGTCCACAGAATAGCGCACGTTGCTGCCCACCAGGGGCAGTACAAGCTCATAATACGGGTGAGAGTGTACAACAGACTGGCTGTCCTGCTCGTTGGTATACCAACCCACGGCAATCTGACCGCTTTCCAGCTCCATGCTGGCGCGTTCCTGCGTCAAAAACTGGTCCTTGATATGCGGTACTTTCTGGACGAACATGGTGGGCCCTCCTTTTTTGACTTTGCGGCGCGAATTTCTGGGGAACGTTTGTAGTCCGGTCCGGGATGCTGGGCATAGCAAATAACAAAATAGGACAAAAATGGCGGTAGTGGCCAATTTTTATATGGCATCTGACTTTATTATAGCATAGAGTGCAGCAAGATGGTATTGACGTACACCAAAAAATATCGATTTCTGGCAAAAAAATCTGAGGCAACACCGCATAATTCTAAGTGCCGATACGGCGAGCGAGGTGCGGCAGCTGCTAGGCCAAAAGCGCAGATAATACTGGATGCTGCAAAGGTGAGCGCCGCCAGTGGCGGAAACAGCGAACCGAAGCAGGGGCAGCGGTCGCAGAGTGCGAGGGGCTTTTGCCCCCGAAGCACGATGCGGGTACCGCAACCCGACATTATCGAGCATTTTGGCAACGCAGATGCCGTGCCGCAGCCGCCGGAGCGGTGCTTAAGCCGTAAGGCGGGAATTGTGCGGTGCTGCCCTGATTCTTGGGTGCAGCTTGCGTCAAAAGAAAGAGAATGAGAAGGGGGAAAATAAACAATGTTATCTAGGATGTATTATTTTTTTACGTATTGAATCTGCATGGACAATATGTTAGAATAACTTTGATTAGATCAAAAGAGGAAAGGAAGAATAAAGGATGTTTGTAGGAACATGGTGGTCACTGATGCCGCCCATTGTGGCGATTGCGCTGGCACTGCTGACCAAAGAAGTGTATTTGTCATTGTTTGCGGGGTGTGCCCTTGGCGCACTGTTGGCGGCAGAATTCCACCCGTGGATTGCGTTTGATACGCTGTTTAACACAATGATCGATAGTGCGGATTTTTCCATTCTGATGTTCATGATCCTTTTGGGCATGATCGTTATGCTCATGCAGGAATCCGGCGGCACCCGCGCTTACGGTGAGTGGGCCTCCAGCCACCTGAAAAGTAAGCGCTCCGCTTTGGTAACGACCTCTCTGCTCGGTGCGCTGATTTTTGTGGATGACTACTTCAACTGCCTGACGGTTGGCTCTGTCATGCGCCCTGTCACAGATAAGTACAAGGTTTCCCGCGCCAAGCTGGCGTATATCATTGATGCAACCGCCGCGCCAGTCTGCATCATTGCGCCGATTTCTTCCTGGGCGGCAGCCGTCAACTCTTACATTCCGGCGGGCAGCTCCATGTCCGGTTTTGAGATGTTCGTTAAAACCATTCCGTTCAACCTCTATGCAATTTTAACCCTGTATATGGTGTTCTTCACCTCCATTGTAGGCTTCGATTTCGGCCTGATGAAAAAGCATGAAGAGAACGCGGCCAAAGGTGATCTGTTTACCTCCGGCGGGGAAGAGTTCCAGAACCAGGAAACAAAAGACCCGACCGAGGGCGGCAAATACGCCAAAGGCAAGGTCATCGATCTGATTGCGCCCATGGTCGTCATGATTGCAACGGCAATCGCAGCTATGATCTGGACCGGCCACCTGAACGGCGGCCAAAATCTGGTGGAGGACTTTGCCAACTGTTCTTCTTCGGAAGCGTTGGTGTTTGCCGGTTTGGTCACAGTGGGATTCCTGCTGCTTCTGTATCTGCCGCGCCGTGTCATCGGCTTCAAGGATTTTATGAATTCCGTTCCCGAAGGTGGCAAGCTTATGATGCCCGCCATCCTGATTTTAGTGCTGGCCTGGACTCTGAAAGGTATGACGGACGCCCTGGGTATCGGTACCTTTGTACGTTCGGCCATCAATCTGAATTCCAGCCTGATGAACTTTGTGCCGCTTGTCATCTTCTGCATTGCAATTTTTATTGCCTTTTCTTCCGGCACCAGCTGGGGCACTTTTGCTATTTTTGTGCCCATCGTGGTCAACATGTTTGCTGAACTGGACCCGACCATGATGATCATTTCTGTAGCGGCTGTCCTGGCTGGTGCTGTCTGCGGTGACCATATTTCGCCTATTTCTGATACTACCATCATGTCCAGTTCCGGTGCCCAGTCCAACCATATCAACCATGTGCAAACCCAGATGCAGTACGCCTTTGTGGTCATTGCCGTGTGTGCTGTTGGCTACCTGATCGCCGGCTTTACCGAAAACTGGTGGCTGACCCTGCTTTGCTCGCTGGTGATTTTGACCGGAGTGCTGTTGGAGATAAGGAAGAGGGAAATGTGTGGCCGATAAACCATACTGACGTAGCATCATCAAAAAGAACCTGTTTTGCACACTATATGGGGCACTAAAACCGGTCGTGTTTTACAGCTATATGAACTATATATGAACTAAAACGCCGAACTTTTGGCCCCTGCGGCACAAAATTGGCACAGCTTTTTCAGAAGTTTTGAGGAGATGGCGAAAAACAGGAGAAAACAATGAGAATCCATGAGTTTATCACCTACTTCGTAAAACTGTTGTTGAGTACCCGATGCAGAGGGGCCGGCCTTCTTTACATGGCTGCCGAAGATGTTTGGTAAAAGAGTTGTAGTTACCGTCCATGGAACCTGTGAAATAATGTTAGTAACCAGAAAAAATCCTGATTTCATGCGGGTTTGCGCGGCTTGACCTTTTTTTACCTTAACTTGTTTCTGTTTACCATGGTGCGTTGCGTTCCGGCGTGATCTCGGGGGTTAGTGGCTTCTGGTTGCGCTCTATACTTAACCCACCACAGCGAAAGCTGATAGAGCAGAAAACAGAATAAGGAGGTACGAGGACAAGCCAGCGTATAGATTGTTGCTGCAAATCTGTATACAGGCTTGTTGTTGTGCTATGAAATAGGAAAGGTGAATAGTGAAAGACGAGCATGACAATTTAAGGAAAAGAACTGCTGGGATTGTGTATAAGCCTAGGACAAGAATAGAAACTATGGAATGACGGTTGGAGAGAAGTAATGGGAGAAAAAATCAGACTTGCGGTTTTCGGACAAAAACGTCTTTCTCGTGAAGGCGGGATAGAGATTGTTGTAAAAGAACTCTGCACCAGGATGGCACAGAATGGTTGTGATATAACTTGCTACAATAGAGC
>ULUE01054806.1_pt1 | contig 17814 bp, 20 predicted proteins | sample 1958211 | NCBI WGS metagenome assembly ULUE01 (sample SAMEA4835752, study PRJEB28245) | human gut metagenome | biome: gut microbiome; material: fecal sample | place: Denmark | collected 2008 | reverse complement strand
TTTCTTTATTTTAGTTGTGTTACTTTATCACACATGAGCATTATTTTAAGAGATTATACAGAGAAGGATTTTGAGGCATACAGCAGATTGAAAATGGATGCCGAGACCATGTACTATCTGCAGGACATACAGTTGCATCCCGTTGAGGAAGCCAGACGGGATTTCGCGGAAGTCCTGTCTGACATGAAATCCCCGGAGCGGAAATTCTATTTCTGTCACATGGAGCTGAAAGACACGCACGAACAGGTTGGCAGCATCGGGTATACGGTTGAAGCCGACACTCCGGTAGGAAAGCTTGTCCATCTGGGCTATTTTACATATCCGAGGCATTGGGGGAATGGCTACACCTCGGAGGCATTGAAGAAGGTTCTGGAATATGCCTTCACACAAGACAATGTGTACAGAGTTACAACCGGGTGTCTGGCAGAGAATAAGGGCTCCGAGAGGGTTATGCAGAAAAACGGGTTAATAAAAGAAGCCGAGCATATTGATTATGAATGGCACGATGGTAAAATGAAAACCCGCTTAGAATATCAATTATTAAAACATGAATGGGAGCAATTACAAAAAACACTTTAATTTCCCCTTGCAAACCACACGTATTATGTTATAATACATTTAACAATTAAGTTAAATGTTAAGCGTAGGAGGGATAAGTTTGGGAATGCAGGATACGCTTCGCGCGCTTGCCGATCCAACAAGACGCGAAATCCTTAATCTGCTCAAGAAATCACGGCTGTCTGCGGGCGAGATCGGCGACCATTTTTCGATTTCCGGTGCGGCGGTTTCCCGGCACCTGTCCGTTTTGAAGGAGGCAGACCTGATCCGCGACGAGCGGGAAGGAAAATTCATCTATTATGAGCTCAACACCACCGTGCTTGAGGAGATCATGCTATGGATCACTGAATTAAAAGGAGGAAATGACCATGATCAGACAACATAAAAAAATGATATTACTCACATCGATTGCGACGCTGCTCCCGATCCTTATCGGATTGCTTTTGTGGAAGCAGCTTCCGGATTCCGTTGCAACCCATTGGAGCACAGGCAACGAACCGGACGGCTACTCATCCAAGGCTTTTGCAGTGTTCGGGCTTCCGGTGATCATGCTGATCCTGCATCTGGTATGCGTGATCGCAACGAACATTGATCCCAAGGCAAATAGCATCAACAAAAAAATATTCTTTATTGTCCTGTGGATCTGCCCGGTATTTTCCATCATTGTATGCAGCACGGTTTATGGGTATAATTTAGGGTATCAGTTTGATATTGGTTTTCTTTGTGGGCTGCTCATCGGAGTTTTATACTTGATATTAGGCAACTTCCTGCCGACGGTAAAGCCGAATTACACCATTGGCTTCCGCATTTCGTGGGCGCTGAATGATGCCGATAACTGGTATCACACGCACCGGTTCGGTGGAAAATGCATGGTGATCGGAGGGCTCCTTCTGATCGTCACCACGCCGTTCCAGAATATCTGGGTGCTTATGGCGCTCGCCATCCTCCCGTGCATTTTTCCGGTGATCTACTCCTACATGTACTACCGCAAGGGGCAGTCACGGTAATACTCTTTATTGTGTCAGACACCAATGGTTCAAATACATTTTAGGAGAATTGCTCGTTTATCACAAGATATTAGTAAATTTATAAGTTGCTATTAAATTTCATAGTATGAAAAGCCACGACCTGTACTCTGATTTGAGTACAAGCCGTGGCTCCTGTTCTTGCTGTCTTTTTTCATAACCAGCCGATTTTCCCTCAGACATCTTTGCCTGAATATCAATGAGAAGGTGAAAGTCTCTTTATGAATTTTCTGATTTTTCTAATGGAAAATACAGGCAGATCCGATAAGACTCCTCCCCACATTCTTCTTCGCATCTGCCCTGCATTTGCTCCATCATGATTTCAATATTATGAACCCCAATTCCCGTTCCTCTATGATCCTGTTCTTTATTTGCCGCTGCATTCATAATGGAAAAGAAAAACTCATCCTGACAAATTCCCATATCCAACAGGTTTTCTTTTGTCTTGTCTGCATACTTCAAAAGATTGGATAACAAATTATTCATAATGCGTCCGATATAATCATAACAAACACTTATCTTTACTTCCTCCCACTGTTTCCATCCCAGTGTAACCGTATAGCCATTTGTCTGCAATACATTGCACAATTCCGAACAGTAATCCTCCATTACAAAAGCTATGGATTCCGACTTTTCCATCTGTGGCTGCTGCCCTGAATTGATAAGAAAAAACTCAAATAGCTGATCTGAAAGATTTTTAATCTGAATCGCTTTTCCCACTGTTTTCTTTACATAAAGTTTCACCTTATCGTGTTCGGGTTCTCTTTTTATAATTTCAAGATATGCCATTAATGCAGTCAATGGCGTCCGCAAATCATGTGCCATCCCCAGAACCAGTTTATTCTGTGCCTTTTTCATATTTCGTTCTTTTTCTTCCTTCTCCAAAAGAACTGTTTTCATATGCTCCAGACCGCGTGCCAGATCTGTCAGCTCATCCTCTCCTTTTATAGTAAAATCCACCGACCATAATCCATCTTCCAGTTTCGCTACTTCCCCACTCAATTGCCTGATGTACCGTACATATCCGCTTACACCAAACGCAAACACTCCAATCCAGACCAGCACACCACAAAGTGCCGCAGCCACATCTACCAGGATATAATACTTTCGCTCACGATTCACATATATAAATACATCTGCATTCCCATCTGTAAACGATACTTCTTGAAAATATTGCCATGTATAGTGTAATTGCTCTGATTTTGTACGATCCAAGGCAACTGGAAGTGCGTAATAATTATCGTAAAGCAGCATGCGCTTTCTTGAAATCGTAAAATACCCAATATGGTTTTCTTTTGCCCACTCCCGGATACGCTCCGTGTCGGAAGCCGCCAGATGATGTCTGGATACATATTCCTGAAACATTGCTATGGTTTCCTTAGAAACATTTCTTCGATACATAGAACTTTCAAAATACCGGCTTAATGCTCCATTTCCCATAAAAAATATAAGCAAAAACAACAGCAGTGCAAGAAAAAATCCCAACAGCAGAATTCCGATCATTTTTTCCATCAGATGTTTTCTTTTTCGTTTATTCAATGCGGTATCCTTTCCCCCACACCGTTTGTATAATTTGCGGTTTCTGCGGATTCTTTTCAATTTTCAGTCTCAATTTCCGAATATGAACCATAACGGTATTTGCAGAATTATTGAAAAACGGCTCCTGCCAGACGCTCTCATATATGTTTTGTACGGAAAAAATTTTTCCCCTGTATTTCAGCATTAATGACAAAATTTCATATTCTGTTTCCGTCAGGTAAATCTCCTCATCCCCTGAAAATACTTTATTTCCTGTAGTATTGATCTTCAGATCTCCTTTTTTTATCCACACATTTTGTCCATTTTCTTTCATGTTTCCACAAGTATAAACCTGTTTTCGACGCAACAATGCCTTTATCCTTGCCAGCAATTCTGCATAAGAAAATGGTTTCACCAGATAATCATCTGCCCCGGCTGTAAATCCGATAATTTTATCATTCTCACTGCTTTTTGCGGTCAAAAATAAAATCGGCACATAGGAAATCTTGCGTATTTGTTCACAGGTTTTGATGCCAGAAATCCCAGGCATCATAATGTCCAAAATAACAAGATCCGTATCCTCTGAAATCTGGTGCAGCCCATCCATTCCATTATCCGCTTCAATTACATGAAAACCCTCGTTTTCCAGCAATATCTTTACGCTTTCCCGGATATCTTCATCATCTTCAATAATCAAAATTGTTATTTCATCCATATTTTCTCCCATTTATCAAGCATTATTTAATTTATATAGTATTGTACCATATTTTTATAACATAATATCACTCTGTAAAAATGTTAAGATTTGTTAAGAAATATTAAGACTTATTTTAAAACATATATGCTATGATTAAGCTATCCGTTTAGGAAAACAAAAGAAAAGAGACCGTATAATGAAACAGAAAAAAAAGAAACGCAAAAGAAAAATTTTTCTACCATTATTTTTAATATTTTTCATCATCATCGGATTTTATTCCCATCAATCCTACGAAACAGCCATGCACGAACAACTCCCGGATTCTCTTATCGAGTTTGAGCAAAAATATCCGGAAGCAACCGATTTTGTAGAAAATTATCACAAATACAAAAACAAATCCTTTGACCTTGATGTGTCACACGAAGTAAGAAAAGACAACATTCCTCTATTCATCCAGTGGGATAAGCGATGGGGGTACAAAACATATGGCAGCAATTTCCTTGGTGTCAATGGTTGTGGTCCAACTTCACTTTCTATGGTTATCTGCGGATTAACTGGAAAAGCAACGTGGAATCCTTATAAAGTGGCACAATTTTCGCAAAAACAGGGTTATTATATCAGTGGACAGGGCACTTCGTGGGATCTGATGACTGCAGGTGCAAAAAAGCTGGGCCTTACATCCACAGAGGGAACCATAAATAACGATTATATCCGGCAAAATCTTACCTCATCCACCCCGATGATCTGCTCCATGCTGCCCGGAGATTTTACTTATAGTGGACATTTCATTGTTCTCACCGGCATCGATTCCGAAGGACGCGTTGTCGTCAATGATCCCAACAGCCCCAAAAACAGCGAAAAACACTGGGATATGGATCGACTTTTGCCACAAATCCGGCATATCTGGAAATTTGAGGTGGAAAAAGCTGCATAATTCTTTGTTCTATGCCTGTCTCGCCCGTTGTTTATTGTGTCAGGCACCAATTGTTTTCTGATTTTTGCTTCATAGAAAATATTTCCGAATTCAGGTACATCACTACCTCATTTTCCGGCATCAAGCAACTTCATAATGCTCTGTGCCCGTTTCTTAAATACTTCGTTTTCCGATCCCTGGGCTATACCCGCAATGCGCACCATCTCATCCTCATACGGCATACAAAATTTAACCGCATCTGTTAAAAGTCGGTCAGACTCTAATGTGCTGTCTAATGCATGATCAAAGTCATACAACGGTGCCATGCACACATACTCTCCGGTATCCGTATTTCTAATCCAGCCAAAATTACCTGCATGCCGGTCTCCATTTCCGATTATCGCATCTATAATAAGCATTTGCGCTCCGGCTTTTCCAAACAGATCTATAATCGTCTGCTCATCAAAATCATCCGGATCAATTCTTCCCGACTGATCTGCCTGCTCAAGCATCACCTTTGGGGAGGTTATATTAGAAATTGCGATTCCTCCGTCTGTCTCATCTGCTCTTTCTACAGAAATTCCGCATTCCCTGCAAAGCTTAATACATTGCAGTTCCACGGAAATATCGCCATATTTGTAGAGCTTTCCGTCCTGTTTCCATTCCTTTGACAGTGCACCACCCACGTAGAGTGTCGGTGCCGCCTGTCCCGTAAATTCTTCGTTTCCGTCCCAGAATGGTTTGTAATACGGACTGATCTCCTCAAAATATATCGGATCATCTTCGGCTTTTATCCAGTAACAGTCGCTGAAACTCAACGCTCTGGTCTCACGGTTAATGCGCATACGCGCTCCCTGTCCGAATGTGATGCCCTTTAATTTCCGTGCTATCGTGTTGGTACCTGAGGAATAGCGGTATTTCATCCATTTTGTGAAGGTGTGATTGTCTTCACCTTTTTGCTGCATCAGTCCCGGAAGAAGATTAGGATTTAATGTTTTTTCTTTCTCTATGTCATAAACAGGTGTGTTTTTACACATTAGCATCATGGGATCACCCCTTTTATATAAATTCGATCGGTAATGCTACAAGATTTTCTCTTAAATATGTCTTTTTATCAATCAGACATAAAATAACTCCGAGACCTCTTTTTTTATCACTTACCTTATCCAATACCTGATTCGTTGCTCCCATACTTGCCTTGGGATTGCCGGACATTTTAATCTCGACCGGATATAAGACTCCATCCTCCTCTATCACAAGATCAATTTCGTTTTCACCGGAAGCATTTCTGTCTTTCCCTCTGTAATAAAAAATGTTAAATCTGTAATCTTTGCCCTCGTTGGAATAGGATTTTAAAATTTCAGACACTACAAATGTCTCAAACATATTCCCTGCAACCGCTGAACATTTCAATGTATCGGCAGTAATCCATCTGGTAAGATAACATGCCAGTCCGGTATCCCGGAAATAAAGTTTTGGTGTCTTTATTGCCCTTTTAAGTGCGCTCGCACTATACGGCTGGAGCAGATATACAATTCCGGTTCTTTCCAAAATAGATATCCAGTTCTTAATTGTCGGCTCACTTACCCCGACGTCTCCTGCTATGTTGGAATAATTGAGAAGTTCACCTGTTCTTGCAGCAACTGCCGTCAGAAATTTGGTAAATGTAATACCATCTGCCGCCACCAGTTCATTGATATCCCTCTCCAGATAAGTTGCAACGTAAGAAGAATAATATTCTTGCCAGTCCCTGTCTATATCATAAAGCTCGGGATAAGATCCTTTGTGGATAATTTCCCATATATTGTCATATTTTACAATCTCTTTTTCACGTTCTTTGATATATGCATCGGTTGGGATAAAATGCCGGTTAAATTTTACACCATAAATCTCCCGCATGGATAATCCGGTAAGCTCTGAGATTGACACTCTTCCTGCCAACGATTCACTCATGCCTTTCATAAGTTCAAGTTTCTGAGAACCGGAAAGAATAAACATCCCTCGCTCATCCGATTCATCGGCAATCTGCTTGATACCTTCCAGAATACTGCTTTCTTTTTGAACCTCATCTATAAAAAGCGGCTGTGGATTGTTTAAAAAAAACAATTTAGGTTCTTCCTTCGCCTGCATTCTTGTCAGTCTGTCATCAAAATTTGCCCGGTTAAAATCCTTGAATTCATGCTTTATAAGTGTTGATTTCCCGACCTGTCTGGCTCCTACCAGTAACATGCACTTGCTGGTAGACACTCTTTGCTTCAATATTGGCGTTATCGCTCTTTGTATATATGGCATAACAAACCTCCGGCTAATCTAAATTCTAATTTTATTATAGTCGTTAATATATACAAAATCAATAAAATTATACCGGCTAATCTAAAGTTGTATTTTAGATTAGCCGGTATTTTTCAAGACACATAAGCTGTACATCCGGAATCCCGTTAAACACGCACGGTACAATGCCAACTTCCTCATCATGAATATGGTTGTATATCGTTTCAATCCGGGCAAGATCCATTTGTTTTGCACTTCGGATATTTATCATAAAATATACTCCATCTGCTGCTCCTTGGTTTTCAGCCCCATCTTTTCATAAAATTTCTCTGCCGAGGTATTTCCCGCCCAGACATTGAGCGTCACTTCATAGCAGCCTAAACGCTTTGCCTCCTCTTTTACATGCACAAACAACTTCTCTCCGATGTGCTGTCCTCTGGTACTTGCATCGACACACAGATCATCGATAAAAAGCGAGGTAAACGGCACCATATTGTTGGAAAATGGCTGCTCCCGCAACTGACAGAATGCATAGCCGAGACAGTTGTCATTCTCATCTGCTGCAACATAAATCGGTTTGGTATCATCCTTTATCATCTGTGTAAGTTCTTCGTTTGTGTATTTTGTGGTTCCCGGGATAAAAATATCCGGCCGGATATCTGCATGGATCTGAAGCACCTGTTCTAACAGTTCCAGCAGTCTTGGGATGTCGTTTTCGTTTGCTCTTCGAATAGTCATTTGATTATACTCCTTCTGCCATTCGCCCCTGCGTTTTTTTTACAATTAAATAGGGATCATAAAAGGGGATGTCTGATTGTTTTAATTCCAGTTTTATTTTATCTCTCGATCTTGGCAAACACCTTGATTCCAAAAAATCTTCATAATCTGCAATACTCGGTTCGGTATTACTTCCAAACGCGGTAAATTGCACATTATCCACATAATTTTTATTCGCACAATTTTTTTTTGCCTCATCAACATCCATCAATGTACACGGCTTATTTTTGTACATATACCACATCCGAATCGCAATTTCTTCGGGGGGGGGGATTTTTAGGGACACAACATAATCCATATCATGATTGAGCATTTCAATCAATAACACAATTTAACACCTTTTTTTATCTAAGTAAAGAAATAGTCATCAAAATAATTGTTTTTATAGATAAAATAAAATCATTTTAATGGCTATTATGATTTTTCCTTTTTATAATTTTATTGTCCTGTTAAGTGATATAATAACATGGTAAATTATTACAATACAGTTATAAGAAGGACGATAACAATGTTTTTTGCATACGGAGAAAAAGAGATTACATACCTCAAACAGAAAGATAAACGCCTCGCAGAAATTATCGATAAAATTGGAATGATTGAACGGGAAGTTGACACCGATTTATTTTCAGCCGTAATTCATCATATCATCGGTCAGCAGATTTCAACAAAAGCACAGGCAACCATCTGGAAACGAATGAAGGATCAGTATGGTATCATTAACGCAGATACCATACTGAGTGCCGGAGTTTCCAATTTACAGTCACTGGGAATTTCCTTCAGAAAGGCAGGGTATATTACCGATTTTGCCCAAAAAGTAAAGGACGGAACTTTTGATATTGACGGAATCTGGAAAAAATCGGACGAAGAAGCCATAAAAGAATTATCTTCTTTACAGGGAATTGGTGTCTGGACCGCGGAAATGATTCTGTTGTTTTGTATGCAGCGTCCAAATGTATTGAGTTTTGGTGATCTGGCAATCCAACGCGGCATGCGGATGGTTTATCACCACAGAAAAATTGACCGCAAACTGTTCGAAAAATACCGGCGGAGATTAAGTCCGTATTGCAGTGTGGCAAGCCTGTATTTCTGGGCTGTAGCCGGAGGTGCTATTCCTGGCATGAAGGATTTTGCACCCAAAAAGCAAAAGAGATCTTCAAATCCATGCCGTAATGATTCCCTGGCAGCTTCCGGCATATAGCCTTTTCCCCCAAATGGTTGTCCAAGCCAGTATCCCAGCTCACACTCATCGTCTCTTTGTGTCATATCCGTATATCCATTCAGCTTCAATTCCACTGCACCAATTGCAATATTATTCTCTTTTTCACAAATTGCATAGCATTCTGGTGCAATTTTCATTCTTTTTTGGACAATGCACAAAGTGAGAGTCCGAATGCCACAACCGCCCAAAAAACAACTACCATTAAATCGGATCTAACTATCGGCTTTGCTAAAAACAAAACTTTCCTTATTAAATTACTTACAGGAACAAATGGCAACACGTTATAAATATACATAGACCACTCTGGAAGTCTTTCCGCTGGATATGTTATAGGCGAAAAAAGTAACCCTCCTATCATAATTACCTGTGTTGCCAATGCCATGGTATTCGGTGGAAGCCAATAGGCAATACAAAATCCAATGCAAATCATTGTAAACTGTGTAAGTACTATAACCAAACAGCTTTGTACTGTTATATTCAGGTTTATATTAAAACGCAATACAGAAGCAACGCAACCCATGATCACACCCGGCAGTGACGCAATTCCCCATATGATAAGATCTGCTAACAAAATAATACTCCTTGAAACCGGAAGCGTTCTTTGATATTCAAATACTCCATTTTGCTTTCCCTCGCTTACTATCTGTGGTGCTAAAACACAGCCGACCGCAATCATGCCCAAAGTCACTGCCCCAGATGCCAGATACACAATCGACCGATCATCAAGTCGTGGAAGAAATAATGCCATTCCGCATATAATTGCAACCGAAAATGCAGCCTGTGCCACGCTGAATACCGGTACCAGATACTTATGTCTTATCAGACTCCAAACTATCACACCTTTCAGTTTTGTTAAATAATGAATCTTTGGTTTTGATAATATTTCTTTATTTATCATCTATCATACCTCTATATTGCAGATCCAATGTTGCAGATGTAATCTTATAATTCAAAACTTTTCCCCTCCTTATAAGCTCCATCAGCCAATTAACAGCACTTGGAACTTGCTTTTCCGACAAGGTAAGAACCAGTTGCATTTCATCTTCTTTGTATTCATTCGTTTCATTTTCTGGCAAATGATATAGCTCATCCTCATCTTGTAAGTACACGATCATTACATTTGAAGCAAAGTCATGACTCATAACTGCCGTAGAAACATTTTGTATCATACGGCCTTTATTCATCAGAATATACCTGTCTGTATACTGCTCAACTTCAAGTAGATTATGAGTAACAACAAAAATGATATGTCCATTCTTTGTCAGTTCCCTCATATACTTCCATATCAACTTACGACGTATTGGGTCAACATCATTTGTTGGCTCGTCAAGTAGAATTATATCTGAAGGATATGCTACTGCCATTGCAAAAGATGTTAATCTTTGCAAACCACCAGATAATTTATTTCCCGCCCGATCTGCCCACTGCTCAATATCCAAATCTTTTAGCACCTTTTTTGTGTATAAATGAATTTGCTTTTCCGAAACTCCTTTGATTCTTAAAATAGATTCGATAGACTGCCTTACTGTTACTCCTTCAAGTGGAATATGAAACTGAGGCATCATTGACACCAGTTCTCTGGCTACTTTTGAATTTTTTACCAATGACATTCCCTTATAAGTAATATCCCCACTACCAGGTTTAACATTACCTATAATTTGATTCAGCAGAGTTGTTTTTCCCGCACCATTATGACCGATAAGCGCGGTAATTTCAGAAGGATGCAATTCTAATGAAATATTATCATTGGCTTTTACTTTCCCTTTTTTATATGTTTTACTGATTGAATCAATAATCAAATTATTTTCTTTCATCAATTCTCTCTCTTTCTAAAAAACAAACAGATTAGAGAAAATGCTCATTACGAACGGAATCCCCCAAAAAATAACTACTGCGATCCCGTCAAGAACTCCAATTTTCTGAAACACTTTCCATATCAAAATATCTTTTTTATTAGAAAAATCAGCATTGTTCTCATTCTTCAATGCAATTACGGGATTATCTAACAGAAGCATGAGTATCAAGCGGCCATCCGTTTTTCTGTGAAAACGAAACTGCCATAGTAACACTAAATCTCCATTTTTTGCACCTGATCCAACATATTTTTTACGGCAAAAAACGTAACTATTCCCATTCCAGTCAAAAGCAACAGCATGGCTGCTCCAGCAAAAAATGTCATGGCTGCTATCTGACACATTATAACCATAATAATGCAGGAAGCAACTATTGTCGCAATAACAGACTTCTTTTTAAAACCGATCCAACTCGAAACAATACCACAAAATGAAGCAATCAAAGCATAACCTATTAAATATATAATACTTGTTAATATAAGTCTCAAACTTATACTATCTTTGCTAATTGGAACGAAACTTTCTGTTATCATAAAAACCATTAGGATTGCTGTTCCACTTATCAACATCGAAACAAATGTAAATAGAAAGACTAACAGCATCTTGGTTTTCATTACGTTTTTCCGGCTGATTGGATATGAGAATAATAAAATTGCTTTTTTCCCACGATATTCATCCACAATAAACTTAGATGACATCGTTGCGGAAATCATGGAAAATATCCCCATCATTACTACAAATGTTAATCCTATTACAAAATTATAAGAGCCAAATAATTCCGCATCACTATCCGCCGGATCAATTTTTGGAATTGTTGCCATTAAATATATAAATCCCAATATAAAAAAGTTACTTACTACAACGGCAATTTGATACGGTTGTAAACTATTTCTTTCCAACTCCAAAGAAAATAATCTTTTTGTTTTCATATACTCATTCTCCCTGAATCACTTTCATAAAATAATCTTCCAGTCCACCAGCATTCTGTTTTTGTATATCCAGCGACGAAACCTCACGCACGATTGTTCCACCTACAAGAAATCCGATATCGTCTGCGACCAGTTCCACCTCTGACAAAAAATGGCTCGACATTAAAATAGTAATTCCCTGTGCGGAAAGTTCCCTAAACAAATCCCGCATATCCCGTATTCCAACTGGATCCATTCCATTTATGGGTTCATCAAGAATTAATAAATCCGGTTTATGAACAAGTGCTCTGGCAACGGCAAGTCTCTGACGCATCCCCAGTGAAAAAGTAGATACCCGCTGATCAATCGAATCTTTTAACCCAACCTTTTCTAATACATTTTCAATTTCATTAACATGTTTCCTTCCCATATATTCTAAATGAATTTTCAAATTCTCCCCTGCGGAAAGATGTTCATAAAAAATCGGGGTTTCTATAAGAATACCGGTTCTGGAAAGAACCTCAAGTCTGTTCTTTTTACAATCCATCCCCAAAATGGTTGCAGTGCCTTGTGTAGCAGATGTCAATCCCAGCAATATCTTAAATAAGGTTGTCTTTCCCGCTCCATTCTGTCCAACCAGACAATAGATCCTACCCTTCTTTACACTCATATTACAGCTACTTATAACTGTTTTTCATTATAATTTTTAGTTAAATTATATGTTTTTACAACATATTCTTCCTGTTTCATATTATTCTCCTTTTTCATACATTCAGTATGTATGTATCTATATAAAAAATAAAATAAAACTGTGCCGCACAATTTTATTTTATCTTTTACATCAACACACATCATTAATCATTGACAATATCTCGTCATTAAATAAGGGTACTCCCATACGCTCAAACAACTCTTTTACAAACATCACCTTATGATGCAATTCTTCCTCTGTTGCCGGAAATACAGAAGGCATTAACCACAACTCCAATAACGGTAAAATTTCTGCCAGCTCTTTTGGATACTCTGTATGAATAGAACCATCTTTGATCCCTTCTTCGATCAATTCATAAAACTCCGGTGATAAATATTTTTTTTGTGATTCTATCATTCCTGCCAATATACGAGGATTCTCCAATAATGGAATCATATTTTTCGACAATGTCATCCGTTCCGAATCCTCCTGATTTAACATCATAGCTTTCTGTATCTTCTGTAATCCATTTAATTCATTCTGTTCTTTTACTACGTTGAATGGATTGTTACCTAAAAACATTTTATCACCCAAAGCATTTATAATCTCTTCTTTAGACTTAAAATGATGATATACTGCTCCTTTCGTCAATCCTCCCAAATGATCAACGATATCTTGAATTGTCGTTTGTTCGTATCCTTTCTCCAGAAAAAGTTTTTGCGATACTTCCAAAATCTTCTCCACTGTTAATTCCGGATACTTGTTTCTCGCCATATAATGTTCACCTGCAATTTAATAAATACATTCGTTATGTATGTATTTATATCACTATTTCTTTCTCCTGTCAACTCTTTTCCAGAAATGCCGGTTTTTTGAAAATTGCAAAGTTTAATTCCACCATCCATTTATATAGTGGATTTTACCCCTGCACTGGAATTTACTTTTTCAAGTCAGCTTCAAGTAGTATGCTATTTCAACTTTCTTATTATTTTGTGGTGCTCCTCATCTAACCGGGGACATATGCACGATATGTATAGCTATGTCCCTCTTTTTCATCTACTTTTTGGACATATGCACGATATGTAACGATCTATGTCCCTCTTTCCATCTAACTTGGGACATATCTCGAATTTTTTTCTATATATGTCCCAAACGCATCGACTCACGGGACTTTTCACAAATCTTTTTCCTCATATGTCCCCGCAGTTGAAAATATAAAAAGTTTCACATGTTTTGGGTAGGATTATAGGGATTTTGTGTGAAAATGGAAATGAGATGGAAGTTTTTATGAAAACGTGTTCATTGATGATTTTATCATAAAAAAGACCTCATAGAACGATTTTCACTCTACAAGATCTTTATTTATGTTACAAAGTATATCTCTATAACATAATAATTCTGTTTTTCTTTTTTGCTATTATCTTTTTTTGCTTGTCTATGTAACTATCTATTCCACTCACTCCAAGTTTTTCAACAAAGAAAGTTTTCGGAATATAATAGCCCAATACTTCATCCTTTTTTATTCCAAGATGTATAACTGCATTTTCATCCTTGGTATAAAATAAAATATCACAATCAATTTTTGTTGGTGGATCTACATTTTGATTTTTAAACTTAACCGCAACTGGATTTTCTACAATATCTGTCATGAGATAAAAATAAACAAACTTAGCTTTTACACTCTTAAATTTACTCTTATTTATCTTTTTTAAATCATTAAAACAAAGACCTGAATTCTGTATAAAATCCCATCCTCCTTGCCCCTTATAATTACATATTTTCTTTTTAGGAACTGAATATTTTACAATTGATTCAATTCCCAACAAATGGCAAAAATTTGCTTCATCAAACCTTAATTGAATAGAACTTTGCTTCTTTCCTTCTATTATATCATATTGATAAACAAATGGATTTAAAAATTTTCTATAGTAATCCTGCAAAACATTAAGGTCAATATCGTTAATTTTAGGTTTTATTGAAAGTCCACACAGTTCTTCTGCTCTAAACAAATCAATCTCCTTTTATGAAAAAAGACTCTGAATCGCTTCAGAGCCTCTTCACGCAACTTTATTTTCATTCTGCTCATATTTAAACTCTCCGCAGCGGAGAAATCAGGAGTTGCATCCCAATTATATAAATAGCATATGCCATTTATGTCAAAAGTATTTTTATATAAGTATAATATATTCTCATTCTTATTAAGTCAAGCAATTTAGTATTCATTTTTTAAAAATTATGATTTTCTTAACCAGAGTCAATGACAGAAAAAAGAAGCAAATGATAATCTGTTATTCTCCAAGCGCAACCTTGCACACCTTCTTAAAGCACGCGATTCCATACCTGATGAAATTTTTCATTCCATCCTGCTTTAGCTTTGCCACATAATCTTTTTCTTTGATCTGCTTCAAAGCCTCTTCACATGCCGCATCAAGATCCCCGTTCTCAGCATACTTGAGCTCGATTACGATTCCGGTTCTGTTTGTCGGAACCTCCACTAAGATGTCACTATAGCCTGTTCCAGACTCTGCATTTGACTTTATAAGCCAGCTTGACTTGTAGCCTAAAAGACCGAGTAAAATACCATGATAGAAATTTTCCTTCTTTTCTTTGGCAACTGCGGTGTCACGTATACTGATCGTATTCCAGAGATAATCACCAAATATCTCCTCAATTTTTTCCAATTCTTTATTTACAAATGCATTGCAGAGCTTATCAAGCGTCTCTCCGTCATTTTTCGTCACATCAGAAAGCCACTCTCTGATTTTTTTAACAAAAAGATTTCTAACCTCCCTGTTTGGAATCACAAGACGGTATTTTCCACTCTCCGTGCGGCCCTTGTGTGTCAGATATCCCGTTGTAAAAAGTACACTCCATAGATTTTCTATACTTTTATCAATCTCATCATAAGTAAGTTCCGGTGCTACATCCTTTTCAATGCTCTCCCCTGCAATCAGACGTTCTATCTCATTTTTTGTGGAAACATCCGCTTTATCTATAAACCTTCGGACTATGGCATTGCCGCTCGAATTCGACCAGAAATCCTGTGGTCCGGCGGTCTGGTCATACTTTAGCTGATCCACATAATTTATGACATCCCACGGACAATATATATCAGCCTTGCCAAAATGATACCCATCATACCATTCCTTTGTCTCCTCAAAATGCGATGCCAAACCATAATCTTCCAAAATTTTCTTTACTTCATAATCTGTAAAGCCAAACTGTTCATCAAATCTTGGATCAAGGATGGACAACACTTTAAAATTATTAAGCCCCGTGAAAATACTCTCTTTTGTAATGCGCAGGCAGCCGGTCAGAACAGCAAATGCCAGACTGTCATTGATCTTTAACGCCATTCCAAAAATATGACAATATCTGGATACTTGAACCCAAAATATCCTCATCCATAGAAAACTTTCCATTTTGCATCCCGGTAATTGCTTTATATTGCAGCTTTTCATCGTCAGAAAGGTTGTCACTTTCCAAAAGAAAATCAAAACGCTGTGCTTCCCTTCCTATCAGTTCCGTAATACGGTACTTTGCTGCTTCAAAATTCAATCCCTCCACACTCTTGAGGGATAGAAAAATAACAGGATATTTCCCCATATATTCGTCACAAAGTGCTTTGTTTTCTGCAATATATAAGCCTTCAAACAATGACACATCCGCACCTGTTTCAAGGAAAGCCTTCAGCATACTCATGTTTAATGTCTTTCCAAAGCGACGTGGACGCGTAAACAGCGTTACTTCTCCTCCTGTTTCCACCAACTGTTCTATAAGCTTTGTCTTGTCAATGTAATAAAATTCATTCTTTCTGATTTTTTCAAAACTGTCAATTCCCACTGGCAATTTTAAATTACATACCATATGAACCTCCACAAAATATAATCCGCCATACTATGGCTATAGTATAGCGGATTCGGATTTGAATTACAATTTCATATTATATCAAAATGACACTGGAGGGATTCGAACCCTCAACTTCGGTTTTGCAAACCTATGCCCTACCGGCGGCCACAGCGTCAGAAATATAGCCCGAACCAGCAGGGTTTTCCCCCCTGCAGATTCAGATACAGTAATCGCTCCACCCACCCTCATCGGCGGTCGTGCAGCTATTGCGGATCATAAGTTTTCCTTCCAGTTCCGTACGCACAACACTTTTATGTCCACCGCGCATACGGTCGATCAACAGGTATAACGCAAATTTACCCATCTCTTCTTTTGGAAGCCCCACCGTAGTCAGCATCGGGCGGGTATACTGTGCCTCCTCGATATCATCACTTGCTATGATGGAAGGAACATAGTAGCGGTTTTTGTTGGTGCCAAGATATTTCAGCATCCCGATCACAGTAATATCATTTGCACAGTAAATTCCCGTCGGGCGATCCTCCGACTGCAGAAATTTCTGCATGGCTTCATACCCTTCCGCCTCGGTCTGTCCCGTCTGCATAATATACGCTGCCTCCGGCTCCATATCATGTTTATGTAACGCTTCCAGATATCCACGATAACGCGCCTCATTGTAGCAGTCACCCACATACCCAATGCTGCGGTGCCCCAGCGAAATCAGATACTCCACCGCCATCATGGCAACCTTCTGCCCGTCACAGAGCACCTCGTCCACCTCATAATTGGTGGAATTCCGGTTCACCGAAACAACGCTTTTGTACTTCTGATTCAGCTTCTTTAATGCCTCTTTATTGCACTTCCCGATAATAATCAGGCCATCACATTTCTGGTCAGTTTCCTCATACATTCCATCAATGATCTGGTCGAGATTCTCCCGCCGGCATTTTTTGTCATTGGAAAAAAGCGGCATATACCATACTTTGGTCAGGATTGCAATCTGTTTATGGATCTCACTCTCAATCACCCGCAACAGTTCATTAAAAAACGGATCTGTTGTTGCTTTCTCCATCCGGGTCATAAGCACTCCGATATAATAAACCTTTTTTTCGGTGTTCTGTATCCCCATTTTCAGATTACGTGCGGCTGTGTTCGGCGTATAATTGAGTGCAATCGCCGCTTTCCAGATCCGGTCACGCACTTCCGGAGAAGAGCATTTGTAATTCGGATTATTGAGTACACGGGAAACCGTTGCCACGGATACACCCGCTTTTTCTGCAATTTCCTTGATTGACATATCACGTTTTCCTCCCCTGCAGTGCGCTTTCTGGCATAGCATCTGTTCTAAGTGTTTCCAACCATCCAATCTTTATGGCAATACAGCCCTGTTTCATTTCCTAGTTATATACTATGTTTAATAGGTGTTTATGTCAAGTATTTTTCTATTTTCCACTTCCCGCATATTTCTGCCGGATATATGCGCCCAGCCTTTCCATGCGTTCTGCCGTATGCGCAAAAAACATCCGGTATGCAGAACA
>ULUE01007447.1_pt1 | contig 17915 bp, 20 predicted proteins | sample 1958211 | NCBI WGS metagenome assembly ULUE01 (sample SAMEA4835752, study PRJEB28245) | human gut metagenome | biome: gut microbiome; material: fecal sample | place: Denmark | collected 2008 | reverse complement strand
GAGAAATGCCCATATCTTTTAAGAAAAAAGTGTATAGTGCTGTTAAGAAAGATTTAAAATACTGGACAAATAACGAACTATATGAGAAAAGAAAAGAAGAATTAGAAACTTTTAGAAATAAAGTTGAAAAATATCAAGTTATAGAATAGTCTATGACTATAACTTGTCTTCTATTTTTAGGTAGAACCTTAAATTGACACTATTAATGAGAGTTATTTTGTAGTATAATTATATTAGGAGGTTTACTTATGTTAGAGATTTTAAAGAAGAAAAAAGAAGAACTACTTATAGAAAAGTCTATGAATGAAGCATATCAAGCATATATTTATATCATGAATAGAGAAACTAATATACATAACATCTATGCCGGTAAAATAATAACTAAGCCTAGTACTGAAGAAATGATGTTAAATAACCTTAAAAAGATGTGCTTTTTAAGAGGAGAAAAAGTAGAAATAATAAGGGAAAGTGACTGTAGTTATCTAATAACTATTGATAAAAGAAATATTTTAACAAAAAAGAAGTGAGGAATAAATGAACCTGAGTGGTATTATTGATAATTTAAAAGAAAAAAGAATATTAAAAGAGGCATTAAACTTATATAACAATATATTAATTAATGGAACAACTAAAGATGGAATTAACTATACTTACACAGTTACTAAAAAAGAAATTAGTAGTGAAGTATTATCTAAATTAAAAGAGTTAGTTGAGCTTGACGAATCAAGTATTAGTGTAAAATATGTAAGTATTAACTTTGTACCATCATATACTTTCAATATAAATGTTCCAGTAGTAGAAATTACTAATGATAACGTTAAAACTTTACATGAATAAGACAACTTTATTTGAAGTTGTTTTATTTTTCTTGTATAATAAATATTGGTGAGTTTATGAATGAAGAATTGATTAAAAATTTAAGTAATCAAATTAATATAAGTGAGAAAAGAATAAAGGCTTGTTTACAGTTATTAGAAAGTGGATGTACTATACCTTTTATTGCAAGATATAGAAAAGAAGTAACTGATGCTTTAAATGAAGAAGAAATCAAGCTAATAAGTGACGAGTATAAAAGAAACATGAATCTTTTAGAAAGAAAAATGAGTGTAATAAAATTAATAGATGAGAAAGGTTTAATGACTGAAGAGTTAAAAACTAGTATTATGAATGCTACTAAATTAACTGAAGTTGAAGACTTATATCTTCCGTATAAAGAAAAGAAGAAAACTAAGGCTACTGAAGCAATTAAAATGGGACTAGAGCCACTTGCTAAAAAGATAATGTCTTTTCCTACAAGTAGAAGTTTAGAAGAACTTGTAAAACCTTACAATATGGACAAGGAAGTTGCTTTAACAAATGCAGGTTACATAATAAGCGAGTGGATTAGTGATAATGCTTATTATAGAGGTTACATAAGAAAATTCATGTATAATACTGGTAAAATTGTAACTAAAGTTAAAAAGAATAATAAGGACCAAAATAAAACATATGAAATGTATTATGATTTTTCTGAACCTGTTAAATACTTAAAACACTATAGATGTTTAGCAATAAATCGTGCTGAAAAAGAAGGGGTTATATCTGTTAAAATAGAAATTCTGTTAGACAAAGTAACTTCTTGGTTAGAAAGTAAGATAATTAAAAATGCTAACTCTTTTGTAGTAGACACAGTTAAAGTTTCTATTAAAGATAGTCTAAAAAGACTAATAATACCTAGTATTGAAAGAGATATAAGAAGTGAAATTACTTCAGTTAGTGAAGAAAAAGCAATAGAAACATTTAGTAGTAACTTATATAACTTACTTTTAACAAGAGGTATAAAGGGCTCGAATGTTATAGGTTTTGATCCAGCGTTCAGAACAGGTTGTAAGTTAGCAGTAATTGATATGAATGGCAACTTACTTGATATTGCAGTTATTTACCCACATGAACCTAAAAACGATAAAATAGGAAGTGCTAAAACTTTAAGAGAATTAATTAATAAATATAATGTTAAACTAATTAGTATAGGTAATGGAACAGCTTCTAGAGAAAGTGAAGCGTTTGTGTCTGAAGCAATAAAAGGTTTAGACGTTAAATACATAATTACAAATGAAGCAGGAGCAAGTGTGTATTCTGCAAGTAAACTTGCTATAGAAGAATTTCCTGATTTAACAGTTGAAAAAAGAAGTGCAATATCTATTGCTAGAAGAGTAGAAGATCCACTTAGTGAACTAGTTAAAATTGATCCAAAAAGTATAGGTGTAGGAGAATACCAGCATGATGTTAATCAAAGTAATTTAAGTGATGCTTTAAAATACACTGTAGAAAGTGTTGTTAATAAAGTTGGAGTGAACTTAAATACTGCATCAAGTTCTATATTATCATATATAAGTGGGCTTACTAAAAAAGTTGTAGCAAGTATTATGGACTATAAAGTAAAAAACAAGTTTAACACAAGAGAAGAGTTAAAAAATGTTAAGGGAGTAACTTCTAAAGTATATGAGCAAGCAATAGGCTTTTTAAGAGTACCAACAAGCACAAATATACTTGATAATACTGGAATACACCCAGAAAACTATAATGATGCAAAAAAAGTATTAGACTATCTAAAGTTAGATATTAGTGATATTTATAAGCCTGAATTTAAAAGTACTTTAACTAACGCAGATGTAGATAAAGTAAGTAGTGAAACTAAAGTAAACGCATATACTGTAGCAGATATAATAAAAGAATTACTTAGTCCTGGACTTGACCCAAGAGATGAGTTACCCGCACCGTTTTTAAAAAGCAACATACTTACAATAAACGATTTAACTGTTGGAATGGAACTAACTGGAACAGTAAGAAATGTAGCATCTTTCGGAGCATTCATAGACATAGGACTACATGATGATGCTTTAGTACATATCTCTAAAATGAGTAAGAGTTTTGTGTCTGATGCTAAAGACATACTTAGTGTAGGCGAAATTATAAAATGCTATGTAGACAAAATAGATAAAGAAAAAGGTAAAGTTAATTTATCTTTAATAAAGGAGTAGATTATGGAAAATTTAAAAATACCTTATCACGTTGGAATAATACTAGATGGAAACGGTAGATGGGCAACCGAGCGTGGTTTAAAAAGAAGTGAAGGGCATAAAGCTGGATTTGAAACACTAAAAATACTATCAAAATACGTATTTACTAGAGGCGTTAAAGTCTTAAGTGTGTTCGCTTTCTCAACAGAAAACTTTAATAGAACAAAAGAAGAAGTAGATTATTTAATGAATTTATTCTTAAAAGGTTTTAAGGGTAGTATAAAAGAATTTAACAAAAACAACATAAAAGTAGTGTTTTCAGGAAGAAAAGAACCACTTAGTGACAAAGTATATGAAAGTATGAAAAGTCTTGAAAAAGAAACTCTAAACAACACTGGTGGCATTCTAAACATTTGCTTAAACTATGGAGGACAAACTGAAATAGTAGACACAACTAAAAAACTAATAAATGATGTATTAGATGGCAAACTTAAAACTGAAGATATAACACCAGAAATATTTATGAAAAACTTATATAACGATTTACCACCAATGGACTTTCTAATCAGAACAAGTGGTGAAATAAGAGTATCAAATTTTATGTTATTTAGTCTAGCTTATGCAGAAATGTATTTTCCTCTTACATACTTCCCAGACTTTAAAGAAAGCGAGTTTGATAAAGCATTAGAAGAGTATACAAAAAGAGATAGACGTTTTGGAAAGAATAAGTAGGAGTACTTGTTTTTTCTTTACATTAAATATAAACTAGTTTATAATATTAAATACAAGGGAGGTTTCATTATGTATGTAGACTACCGTATAATAAATGAAAAAGAAATAGAAGTCATCAACGATAGAGGAGAAATTATTAAAATAACTGGGCTAAATACAGGAGATATCAAAAAGGCTATACTATTATCTAATAAAATTGAAGGATTAGATGATAAAATTACAAATCAAAGTAAAATAATGGAAAATTTAAATGATGAAATAGCAGAAACTAAAGAAACAAGAAATAAAGAAATACCGGGCACAATACTTAGTATTATACTTTTTGCAGTTTCTATTATATATGCAGTTCCAATAGGTTTTCTAATAGCGACTGGGCTTATATCAGTTGTAGGTTTAACAGCAATTACTTTAAATATTAAAGATATAAAAAAATATAGTATATCGGCTGGAAAAATAGAAGAAAACTGGAGTATTAACCTAGAAAGAAGTGCAGAACTAAAAAGAAAACTTAGTGAGTTAATGACTAAAATTAAAGTTGAAGAGAAAAGAAATGAGAAAAAAGAAGAGTTAGTTAAAGCTTATAAAGAAGGATTAAATAATGAAACAGATTTCTCACTAGATTATGACAATGTTAAAACTTTAAAATTAAGATAGCAAGGTGGTAATAATGGAAGATAAATATATAAAAATAGATTTAACAGAAATAGATGGAGAACTTATTTATAAATTAAACATAATTGCTGATAGAACCGATTTATTAAAATATAACTTAGACACTTTAAAAGTTCATGATGATTTTATAAAGGTTGAAGCCAGCACATCAACCGGTCTAGCTGAAATAAAAGCATCTTTAAACGATGAAAAAATTTCAATATGTGTAAAGAACAAAGTAACGGGTATATATTCATATTATCATACAATTAAATTAAGTGATGAAATTGCATTAAACATAAGTTATATGAATGGATTAATATTTGAAAACGAATTATATAGAATTAATGGTTATGGTTTACTTGATGGGTTAACGCCAGTAGAGTGTGACTATACTTTAAAGTTAGAAAAAAATAAATAAGATGATAATTTTAATTAATAAGAATATTATAAAAGGAGAAATGAAATATGTGGTTATATTTTATTGATAAAAACATAAAAGAAGTAAGAAAGAATTTAAAAAATGTTTTATATATTAGGCCTTATGATATAGATAAGAAACGCGCTTTGTTTGCTGTAATCAAAGAAGAGGAAGGTATTTATAGAAGAATACAAATCACTGAAGAAATGTCTAAATGGAATTTTCCATTTGAGACATTAAACATGTTTTTTGAAGGTCCAGGCCATAGTTTTATAAAAGACTTTATAATTTTAAGACAAAGCAATCTAGCAATAAATAAAACTAATTTAGAAAAGTTTGGTTATATAAAACTAAATGGCTATAAAATTTATAACATAGGAATATGTGCATTATTTAAAGATGGGTCAGCAACTTATGTAAGACGCATAAAAGAAAAAGAACTTGAAAAAGGAACACGTTTAGAACCTACTCAAGACAATTACGAAATAATAGAATATTATGAAGCAAATAATAATATTTATGAAATTTTAAAACTTCAAGAAAGTAAGGAAACAAAAGTAAAAAAACTTATCTAATAAAGTATATTTTTAAGAGTTATTATAATTATAAGTGGCCTAATTGTCACTTTTTCTTTGCTTTATTTTTCTTGACTATTCACCTCTTTTGTTGTATAATAAATGCTTGAAATGGGGAGGTTTTATTGTGTACGTAGATTATCATATGTTAAATGATAAAGAAACAATAGTGATTAATCACAAAGGAGAAAGTATTAAAATAACTGGATTAAATCAAGGAGATATAAAAAGTCTTATATTGTTATCTAACAAAATAGAATGGTAGAAGATAAAATAAATTATTAGGCTGAAAATATAATAAGAATTAAAGAAATACGAAGAAAAGCTAAAAACATCATAGCAAAAAATATACTAGCAGGCAGTGCATTGTATTGCTACATTAATAAATATTATTATAGGCACACTTGTTTTTACTGCTGTTGCTACTAGTGTTGGCGCTAATTTTGTCTTAGCAAATGCTTTAGTTGAAAATATAAAATACAGAAGTGTAATATTTTAGAAAAAAATATACTTGGTCTTGGAGTACAAACTTAGAAGAAACAAAAAAATTAAGAAAGGAATTAGGTATGTATTATGAGTTTTACAACATGGAACAATGATGAAAAAGGGTTTATGAAACCAGTAGATTATCCAAAAACTACTAGAGATGTTATTCAAAGAAGACCCGGTAAAGCACACACTCCATCATTTGCTATTCTTGAATGTATGAAAAAAATGTATGAGTTTAAAAGTGATAATATAAAAGAAATTTTAAACAACCTAGGTAATGTTTTATACATATATCCTGATTATAGAAAACAAATTGAATACGTAGAAGAGTGGGCTTTATTTGCAATAATTAAAGAAGAAAAAGGTGCATATAAAAAAGTTCAAATCACAACATTTATGTCTTCTCAGATTTTTAAAATTACAGATGTATATAGTAAATTTATAGAAGAATATACAAGTAATTATTTAAAAGACTTCATTCTTTTAAATGGTAATGCTACAATATTAAATCCAGCACATTTTAAAGGATTTAATTATTATCAGTCAAACATATATGCATTATTTAATGATGGTGTGGCGACACGTATTGACCATTATGAGGAAGATATGAAACCATATCTAACTAAAGAAAGTAATTTTATAGATAATTATGAAATAATAGAAAACCATTGTTACGGAATAATGGAACGCTGTGTTATTCCTAAACTTAAAGAAAAAGAAGAAACAAAAACTAAAAAGCTTACAAAGTAAAAAAGAAGAACAATGATGGAAAAAATAAATATTAGCAAAGTAAATTCTAGCATTGTTGATGTGGCTAAGAACATTTCATTATATACAGACAGTAAATAAATATAAGAGTTGAAGAAAAAAGAGCTAACTTACTCTATTCATTTAATCAAGATAAATGACGAAGTAGCATTAAAAGCATATGTAATAGACAGCAATATCATGGATAGTTGTCTTGTTAAAATTAACTTTAATCTAATAAATGTTACATATGAAAAAATTGATACTCAAGAATATGCTTTAAAATTAGAAAAAAATAAGAGGTGAATTATGAATAATAAAGAATTGTCAAAATTAATTAACAAAATACTTAAAGTAAATAAAGTTAGTATGATGATTTACGAAATAGATAAAAACGACCCAAGCATACTAACAATAGAAGGCTTTTATCTAGAAAGCTATTTCAAAATATATGTTAGATTAAAAAATGATTACATACAATTAATAAAAAGCGATGGTAAAAAGAATATCGTATGGAAAGTAATTGATTTTTTAAATTACAATATAAAAGAAGCTATAGAAAACGGGACTTATATGAATAATTTTGACCCTAAAAGTATGGATATAAATATATTGAAAAAAATAAATACTGTAAATTATTTATTAGGAGCAGACTCAGTAGACTTAGATTCATTAGAAATAATAAATGATAATACATTTAATCTAGATATTCATATTGGTAAAGAAATTGAAAAATTAAACTGCTTTATTAAGGACGATGTAATTCATATTAGAATGTACTCTGGTTATAATTATTATATAATTAAATTAAGTGATGATATCGCACTTGAAACAACTATGATTTGTGGAGATATAAAGAGTAAAAAATTATATAGAATGAAAGGTGTAAGATTAATAGACGGCTTAACTTTAATAAGTAGTGAAGAATACTCTTTAAAATTAGAAAAAAATAAAAGATAGATTACTTATCTACCTAATATTGTAATAATTCCACCACCTACAAAGAATAGTAGTATAATAATAGTGGCTATCCAAACTAATACACGAAGTATTAGTTTTTTAGTTTTCTTCTTCATAATTAAATACCTCATTAAATATTATACAATATTTTGAATAAAATTAAAAGACCCATAATATACTTTACTATGAAAAAATTAATAAATAAAAAAATAATAATTGTATCCACCATTTTACTAGGATTAGGCTTAATATCTGGAATAATATTCTTCTTTTTAACAAGTAGTCTAGATAAAATGATAGTCAAGAATGAAATACTTGAGTACACTTCACTTAGTGCTAAAAGTATAACATTATCTAGCTTTTTAAATAGCTTAAAATATAACTTAGTCTACATTGTAATAATTACTTGTTCAAGTGTACTATACTTGTTTAGCCCACTTGTATTGTTTATTAACTACTATAAAGGCTTACTTATAGGATTTCTAATCTCAAGTATATTTCTAACTTACAAAATAAAAGGAATACTTTATACACTAGTTATGTTGTTTCCACACCACATCATTATGTGTTTGTTAGTTATAGTATATTCTAGTGTTATGTTTAACATTAGTCTAAAGCTAATTAAAGGTACTTTAAACAAAGAAAATATTAATTTAAACCTATTTATCAAAAAGATAATTATTCTTTTTATAATGGCTTTTATTGTATGCGTATTCTCTTCATTATTAGAAATATATCTTAATTCATACTTGGTTAATCTAATAATAGACAAATAGTACTTAATATGGTATAATTTACTTGATTAGGAAGTGAAAAAAGTATGAAAGTAGTAGTAGGGATGAGTGGTGGAGTAGACTCAGCAGTAAGTGCTTATTTACTTGATAAAGAAGGATATGAAGTAATAGGTTTATTTATGAAAAACTGGGACTCTAATATAAATAATGACCCTGAAGGGATAACAGATGGAATATGTCCACAAGAGCAAGACTTTAAAGATGCTAAAAGTGTGTGTGACTATTTAGGAATTCCTTTATATAGAGTAGATTTTATTAAGGAATATTGGGATACAGTATTTGCTTACTTCTTAGATGAACTAAAAAAAGGAAGAACACCAAACCCTGACATTATGTGTAATAAATATATAAAGTTTGACTTATTTAAAAAAGAAGCAAAGAAACTTGGTGCAGACTTAATTGCAACAGGACACTATGCAAGAATAGAAAAAGGAAGACTTTTGCGTGGAGTAGACAACAATAAAGACCAAACATACTTCTTAAGTCAGGTAAAAGCTAGTGAATTTAAAGATGTATTATTCCCAGTTGGTGGTTTAACAAAACCTGAAGTAAGAGAAATAGCACTTAATGCAGGACTTCCTGTAGCAGAAAAAAAAGACTCAACTGGAATATGTTTTATTGGTGAAAGACATTACCAAGAGTTCGTTAATAACTATATAAAAGGAAAAGATGGAGATATAGTTGATATAGATACTAGAAAAGTAATAGGAAGGCATAAGGGATTAATGAACTACACTATCGGACAAAGAAGAAATGTAGGCTTGTCAGGAGATGCAAAACGTCATTACGTATGTGGTAAAGATACAGAAAAAAATATACTTTATGTAGCGTTTGGAGACGATAACAAGTATCTAATGAGTGATGAAGCGGTAATTGAGAATATGAATTATATAAGTGATTTAAAACCAACTTTTGCAACTTGTAAATTTAGATATCGTGGAGAAGACATTCCAATCAATATAGAATACACAAGTGAAAGCGAAATAATCGTTAAATATGAAAATGCTAAAGCTGTAACTCCTGGACAAGCTTGTGTAGTGTACCTAGGTAGTGAAGTAATTGGTGGCGGCATCATAAAAGAAGTTAGAAAAAACGGAAATAAACTTTGGTATTTGTAGTAGGGTAGTAATAAAAAGTACTACTCTTTTCTTTTAATTTTCCCCATAACAATAGGGGAGGAATCATCTAGTATTTGTTATACATTTAATTTTCTTTTACTTTACACTTGACATACTACTGTAAACTGTTGTAAAATGTATTTATAAGGTAGAAAGAGAGTGAAAACAAAAATGCAAAATTTAAACGAATTATTACAAGAGTTAGGAATATCAAAGGTAAAATTAGCCAAATATTTAGGAGTATCTAGACAAATGATATATAATTATTTAGAACTAGAAAATTTAAATAAATGGCCTAAAGAAAAGAAATTATTATTATTTAAATTACTTAACATTGAAGATGGAAGTGATGAGTCAATTGGCAAAATAAAAGTAACAGCTGAATACTTAGAAGATGTAGAAACAAGACTTAATCAAAATGTAAAAACAACAGATGAATCATATTTTAATTTAAAGGATTTAAGTAAAGAAGAACAAGTATTAGTTAACGATTTAATTAATTTAATAAAAGAAAAGTTTACTGAAGAAAAAAATAAGAATACTTATTATGAATTCTTATATTTATATCACGTACTTCAAAGTATTGACTCAATCCCAGAAATTAAGTACATACTAGCATATTTATCTAAAACTACTGGATTTAGTGATCCAATGGAATTTAAGTTTGACGAAACAGCGCAGTTTATACTTGAGAGTATTGTGTTTACTGCAATGAACTTATACAATAATGGTGGAGCTACTAAGAGCAAATTAATTGCTTCTCACGAAAGATTTGTTAAAGAAATAGAAAACACTAAAGAAGAAGTATTAAGTAGAACACAACAACTTACTACAGTTAAAATACAAGCTTTAAGAGAACTTGGTTATGACAAAATAACAAGTGAAAACGCTCAAGAAGTAATTAATAAAATTGCTGAAATACAAAGTAGAAAAGTAGTAATTGGAGAAAAACAAAATTAGACTAGAATTTCTAGTCTTTTTTTATTGCAATTTGTAGTTCTACTCCCTGTGTAATGGGTAAAGTAGGGGAGAACTTAAAAGAAGACTATTAGTCTATTTCTTAAGTACATTGAAAGTAATATGAATACATCTTACATGCTTTAACATAAAAAAATTTTTAAAAAATGTCATAACCCTGCTATAAAAGTATAGTAGAGTAGAAAAGAACTAATAAATTTAGTATATTTTTTATAAAAATTCATACAATACTATTGACGTACATTCAAAAGTACGTTATAATATTATACAGAAAAGAGGTTAAATGATATGAACAGTATAAATATAACAAATGCAAGACAAAATTTGTTTCAATTAGTTAGCGATGTAAATGTTGGATATAACCCAATAACTATTGTAAATAGTAAAGGAGATAATGCAGTTTTAATCAGTGAAAACGAATGGAAAAATATAGAAGAAACTTTATATTTAGATAGCATACCTGGTTTTTCAAAAAGTATAAAGGAAATTGATAAAAACGAAGATTGGAGCAAATCTGAATTATACGATTCAGACAAAGAATGGTAAATGTATAATATTTATTTTTCTAAATATGCTTTAAAAGATAAAAAGAAATTGAAAAACTCTGGGTTAGAGAACGCTGCAAAACAAATTTTAAATATAATGATGGAGAACCCATTTGCATATCCGCCATCATATGAAAAACTAGTAGGAAATTATGAAGGATTATATTCAAGGAGAATAAACAGACAACATCGTATTGTTTATAAAGTGAACGAAACAAAAAAAGAAATTTATATTTATAGAATGTGGACACACTATGATATATAGTAAATAATAGCTATATATCTTTTTATTTATAAAATAGAGTACAAATCTAAATTAATAACTAATAATCTTTTATATCTAATCTTTCTTAAAAATAGAACTTAACATAATATATATTATCAGAACTTGTATTATTTAATAAAAAATACATATTATTTAGAATAATATTAGATTAACTAACACCAATATTGCACCTATAATCATACCAATTATGCTTAATCGTTTATTATTATATTTATTAACTTCAGGTATCATTTCATTAATTGCTAACGTCGTCATTATACCAGCTACAAACATTAACACGACACTTACTAGCGTTTCATTAATATAATCCTTAAGTAGTACATAAGCTAAAATTGCCCCCAAAGGCTCCGCTAAGCCTGATATTAACGAAAGTATAAGTCCCCTACTTCTTTTATTAGTAGCGTAGTAGACTGGTACTGCAATACTTATTCCTTCTGGTATATTATGTAGCATTATAGCAATACCTAAACTAATTCCTGTACTTAAATCGTTATAACTAGCCATAAATGTAGCAATACCTTCTGGAAAATTATGTACCATCAAAGCTATCATACTAAGAACCCCTACCCTATACAAATCATTACTAGATAGTAGGGTGATTTTTTTATTTATCTTAGTAACTAAAGTTTTTCCTAAAAGAAACATCACACTACCTATAATAAATGTCCAAAATATTCCAAAATTATTATATAATACTAAAGTACTATCTGGTATTAATTCAAATACACTTATAGAAATCATAACACTTAAACTAAAACTTAGACAAAAACATATAAATTTATCCTTATCTTTAAACCTAAGAAAAACGACAAGCCCACCTAAAAACGTACTAACTCCAGCTAGTAAAGAAACTAGTAAAGAAAAAAAGACATTATTATTAATAGTATACACCACCCTACTACAATAATATGCCTTTTTTACACTTTTAAAACTAAACTTTTATTTTCTTTTATAATAATGTCTCTTTCATAAGACGTCATATTTTTTACTATCTCACTCATTTGTTCTATGGTGTAGTTACCCTTAACTAAAACATTACCATACATATCAAACGCTACACCATCACTACCATTAGAAACAATTATACAATAACAAGATAAATTACTTGTATATATTGAAGAGAAGTTAACTCCTTTTACACTAAGCAAAAGTGTTTTCCCGTCTATACTATATAACTCTAAAATAGAGTTTTCCATACTACTTACCAATATAGAATTATTTTCATAAGTATGTATAATCTTTTTATTCATTAAATTATCAATATACTCATTAGTTAACGTAGAATACACATTTGAATACTGTCCATTATTTCTTAAAATAAGCACATTTTCATTATCAAGCGCTATAACGTCAACCATCTTATCAGCTATATTCATATTATCAATTATATTGTATTTAGAATTATAATAAATTAAATATTGATAGTTTTCTTCCTTAATAACTATATAATTATTTACCATATGCTTAACTTGTCCATAAAAATATAATAACTCATTATTAGTAGTATTAACAATATAATTATCTAATTTATCACTTAAAAGTAGTGTATTAGTATTCTTGTCAAAACAGTAAATAGAGAACTTTTCATCCATTACTTTATCTAACTCCAAATCATATAACAGATAATTTGAAGTAATTATTTTGTTTTTATACACTACTCCATCTTTACTACTGATGTTCTCTATTAGTTCTTGTTTTTCAACTAATAAATAATCATTAAACAAAGTAATAGAATTAGCATTGACCAGCTTAAATTCTCCACTCACAAGATTAAAATAGTAAAACACCTTGTTACCCTTTTCTCCAGTTTCCAATATAACAGTATCTTCTCTTACTACAGTATATCCTTTTATTTCGGGTAATGTAACTAATTCATGTTCTTTATTAACCACTTTAAAATAACTTTCTTCTCCTTTAGTAAAACTAACTAAAAAGTAATTATTATTAATGCCTAGAGTAACAAAGTCATTAAAGTATTCCATCTCTGTTAATGAAACTAAACACTTTTTATAATCATTTACTTTATTTATAGTAATTATCTTGCAAGTTATATCTATAACAGCTACACCTTCAAGCGCAATTAAAACAGCAAGAAGTGACGCTTTTGTTTCTTTTTTCATATTTCCTCCGAGTAGTAGTATTATACAGCAAATAATTTTTTTAGTCAAATATTACCAATAAAATAATACCTTTTAATGAATTAAATAAAATAAACGTTACATAATACTAGTAGGTGGTGATAAGATGGCTAACATGAAAAATAATGCTAGAAATACTAGCAGAAACAGTGCAAGAAATAATGCACGTAATACTAGTAGAAATTCTAGTAGAAACAGCGCTAGAAATACTAGCAGAAATCAAGCTAGATGTAAATAATATTAAAAGGAAGACGGTTAAGCAAGTCTTCCTTATTTTAATTCATCTAAATAACTAGTTCCTAATCCTAAAGTATTTTCAATACCAAAGTTATCCAGTATAGTAGCGCCTATACAAGCAAATGTGTCTCTTGTTTCTAAAGTACCACGATATTTAAAACTTTTACTGAAGAATATGACAGGTACGTTTTCTCTAGTGTGGTCTGTTCCTACATAAGTTGGGTCATTTCCATGGTCGGCTGTAAATATTACTAAGTCGTCTTCTTTTAGTTTGTTTAAAAATACTGGTAAATACTCATCTAACTCTTCTAGGCATTTCAAGTATCCGTCTTTATCTCTTCTGTGTCCATACTTACTATCAAAGTCGTTTAAGTTTAAAAATAGTAGCCCATTAAAATCACTTCTAGCAAAATCACTTAACTTAATAAGTCCATCTATATTATTTTTAGTCTTAAGCCCGTGAGTAATGCCTGTATCAGCAAAAATATCTTTAATCTTTCCAAGCGCTAATACGTCATACCCTTTATCATATAACATAGTCATCACATTTTTAGGTGGAACTTGTGTAAAATCTTTTCTATTAGGAGTTCTTGTAAAGTCTCCAGGTTTACCAATGAATGGTCTAGCAATAATTCTACCAACTTTATATTCTTCATTAAATACAAGTTTACTAATCTTTTCACAAATACTATACAATTCTTCTAATGGAATAATATCTTCATGCGCGGCTACTTGTAAAACACTGTCAGCACTAGTATAAACTATAATTGCACCAGTTTTCATATGCATTTCCCCAAGTTCTTTGATAATCTCTGTTCCAGACATCGCACAATTACCTATTACTTGCCTACCAGTAACTCTTTGAATTTCACTAATCAAATAAATAGGAAACCCATCAGGATAAGTCATAAATGGTTTATCATAGACTATACCCATCATTTCATAATGCCCGTTTAATGTGTCTTTAGCTTTATTAGCTGGTTCTAGTTTACCATGATAACCAAATTTGTACTTCCCGTCATTCTTTACTATATCGGTAAGTCCTAGTTTCTCAAACACAGGCAAGTGGTAGTTATCTCCTTCTAGGATATGCCCTAAAGTATTGGCACCTATATCATTAAACTTGTCCGCGTCTTTCGCCTGTCCTACTCCTAAACTATCTGTTACAATTAAAAATACCCTTTTAAACATTTTTCTCACTCCTTATGACTTCTATTATGATACATCTCATAGTTACTTCTTAATACGTCATTTACTACTTCTGTATAAATATTAGTAGTACTTATATTTTCATGCCCTAGCATTTCTTGAATACTCCTTATATCAGCTCCACCTTCAAGTAAATGTGTTGCAAAGCTGTGTCTTAATACGTGTGGAGTTATTTCTTTTTCAATGCCAGTTAACTCTCTAATATTTTCAAGAATATAGTTAAACCCTTGCCTAGTAATAGGCTTACCATGATTATTAAGAAAAACTTGATTATATGTATTTCTTTTTAATAATTTACTTCTATAATCACTTAAATAGACTTTCAAGTAATAACTTGCAACTTCTCCTAGTGGAATAATTCTTTCTTTTTTCCCTTTACCATTAATTCTAATTATACTATTTTCAAAATCAATGTTAGAGTATTCAATACTAACAAGTTCACTTACTCTAAGTCCTGTTGCATACATAAGTTCAAGCATAGCCTTATTTCTATAGTCAAACTCACTATTTAATGGAATATTAAGTAGTTTATTTACTTCAGATATACTCAAATACTTAGGTAACTTCTTAGCTTTTTTTAAAGAACTAACTTCCTCCATTGGACTTACTTTTATTATACTTTCGTCCACTAAATAATTAAAGAAACTTTTAAGTGAAGAAATATGTCTATTAACAGTACTCACTTCAAGCCCATTTATAGAGCTTATATAAGCCAAAATATCTTTTTTAGTACAAGACTCTATACTGCCATTAAAACTCTTAAAAAAGCCCTCTAAATCAAGCATATAAGAGTTAATAGTATTATCTCCTAACTTTTTTTCAGTTTTTAAAAACAATAAATAATCTTCTACATACTTCATATATCTTCACTATTATAATTGTACCAAATAATTAAAAAAAAGAAAATACTAATATTCTCTTTTTTACATAAATTTTAATCAGTTACTATTTCGTATGGGCTTTCAGGAGTACCATCGCCTGATTTATAAACTACATCTGCCTTAAGCGATATAACAGGACGCACGCCTAAAGTGTTATTAACATAACTGTTGCCTAAGACGCCAGAATGGTTAGAACCATATACAAGAAATGTATAAGCAGTGTTGCCATACCAATTAAAAGGGCTTATTAACCACCAATTTATTGAGCCAGTTGAGCTACTTTTTACACTGTTATAATAGTACCATGTAAGCGAATTTTTATCATATACTCCACCCGCATAACTTATTTCATCTGCTGTCATCAATGCTATTGGATATGTTAGTTTTCCATTACCTATATTACCAGTTATTGTAAATTTGTCTTCAGTAGTTAAACAGTTATATGTAGGCGCTTTATTTGAATATAATCTTGTTCTCCCAGCATAACTAAATGATGAGGTATTATATGTTCCATCAATGACATTTCTATCATTACAATATGCTGCTGTTGTGCTTATATATTTTCCATAATTTGTATTCAAGTTGTTTTTATACCATACATCTATTACTTCTTTTATTGTGCTATTATTTGTATTTGACCTATCTATTGCTGTAGAATTACTTGTTCCATATATATATCCTACGTACATTGGGTCATTATATGTTGAATTGAATGTTGATGTTCCTATATATGCATCCGTTGCTGTTGTACTTGTTCCATGATATAACATTCTTGTACTTCCATCAGCGTTCGTTCTTATTATTCTCCAGTAGTATCCACCGAATTTTACCCAGTTGTCTGTAGCATTTCCAGCAAAGTAATACACTGTTGTTCCGTCTTCTGTTCCTGTATATAATGTTTTGGTATTATCTGTTGTTAGTACAGTACTAAAGTCTGTTCTCTCTCCAGGTCGTGTTGATTTATCTGATAATAGTCTTTCAGATAGTGTTTCTGGTAAATCTTGTATTTCATAAGGGTTAGATGCACTTCCATCCCCACTTTTCCAAAGGTTTTCACCGTTTAATGTTATAACTGGGCGAAATGATTTAGCATTATATAAAACAGAATGGCCGCTAATATATCCTTCCCAATCATTTTCCGCTTGTTTAACATCCATCATTATACTATATGTATCATTGTAAGCGTCTCCTGTCATAGTCCACCATTCACCAATGTGATTTATTGAAGAATTATTTTTGTTGTTTAAATAGTACCACACTTTGTCATTTTTCATTCCAGATACACCTCCTGCAAAAGCTACTTCATCAGCAGTAATTAAAGCTATATTTGTTTTTATTACATCTTTTGAGTTACAATTTAATGTTGGATTTTTGGTTTGACGAATTCTATAATTCCCAGAAAAATATGTCCATGTATCATCACTATTATATATACTTTTATCATTACAATAACTTGCTTCTGAATTAATATATTTTAAATAATTAATTAAATTTTCATTAAACCACTTATCTATTTTTATTTTAGCATTAGAATTATTATAATCAATACAATTAATACCATTTGTTGTACAATTAACCGAATAGCTTTCATTCCCAGCTATGTAAGTGTTTTCACTTTCATAACTATTACCGTGATATAACAGTTTTACACCACCATCTTTATCAGTTCTTATTATCCTCCAGTACATTGGGTCACCTTTCTTCCATAACGTGAATGCTTCACAATTACTATTAAATGAACTTGCATTTGTACACTCTGACATTGAGTCATAAACATGATAAGTATAGTTATTCTCAAAAGTTCCCCAACCTTTATAAATAGTTTTATCAGTATTAAATGTTCCAAACTTAACCCAATTATTTCTAGCATTCCCTGCAAAGTAATACACATCAGTATTTTCTTCTTTTGCTTTATACATTGTTCCAATATTTGTATCTGTATAAGTTTTAGAAAAGTCTGTTCTTACCTTTATATTTGAGTTATCTTCCATTATTTGATAACCTAAAGTACCTTTAGTATATGGGTTATTTTCGTTTGTTGTACTCTCTACTATGTATAAACTACCAGTTACAGTTGACCCCATATCTATACTTTGGTCTTCAGTGCTATCTAGGTATTTTATTTCTAAAGTATAACTTTGTTTATTACTACTTC
>ULUE01019470.1_pt1 | contig 18026 bp, 15 predicted proteins | sample 1958211 | NCBI WGS metagenome assembly ULUE01 (sample SAMEA4835752, study PRJEB28245) | human gut metagenome | biome: gut microbiome; material: fecal sample | place: Denmark | collected 2008 | reverse complement strand
ACTGGACGGAGTCTCCGGCGGTCACGTTTCCGGAGATCACGCAGTCGGTGCAGTTCACCGCAAACTCCGAGCTTATATTCCCGACGCTGCCGCTGAAGCTGAGCTGCACGCTCGCTCTGTCGGCAACGCTTGCCTTTGACGTAAACAGTGAGCCGAGGCTCAGGTTCTTTTTCCGCATATCCGCATAGTCCTCAAGCCTGTGTCCTATAAAGCACACCGCACGCAGGTTGTCGTCGTCCGGCCACGGCAGTCCGTTGTACGAATACTCCGTCCTGTGCGGGGCGGGATCACGCTCCGTTTTGAGTCCGAAAAGCCCGTCAAGCGAGGTGCCGAGGACTTTCGCCAGCTCCGGCAGCAGCGTTATGTCGGGATAGCAGGAGTCCGACTCCCACTTCGACACCGCCTGATTCGTGACACCCAAAAGCTTTGCGAGCGCCTCCTGAGTCATTTCCTTCGATTTTCTGAGTTCGGCTATTTTTTTGCCGAGGTAGACCTGTTCCATTGCCGTCAGCTCCTTTCGCAAAAAAGCATATAGCGCAAAGGCGAAAAAATCAAGCTTTGCGTGGTTGGGAGGCTTTCCAACCGTAGGTTGGAAAGCAAAAATAATCTTTACGGCTATGCACATTGACTTTTTTGTCCGAATTATTATAATATTGTGCTGCAAGCGGCGTACCGATACGCCGCAGAAGGAGACAAAAATATGAACGAAATTTTTGTTGTCGGACACAGAAACCCCGACACCGACTCCGTGGTGTCCGCAATGAGCTACGCCGCTCTGCGCAACGCCCTCGGCGATCGGGAGTACGTCGCCGCTCACCTCGGTCATATAAGCGACGAGACGCAGCGTATGCTCGACAGATTCGGCTTTAAGCCGCCCAAGTTTATAAAGGACGTCCGCACACAGGTGCGTGATCTGGATTTCGACACCCCGCCTGCGCTCGATTCCGGCGTTACGATGGACAGGGCGTGGCACATAATGAAGGAGCAGAAGATCTCCGTCATTCCCGTTCTCAACTCCGACGGCAGCCTGTTCGGCACCCTTTCCGCAGGCGACATTGCCGCATACAGTATGCTCACGATAAGCGACCCGCACCTTGACGACATCCCGCTGTTCAACATCCTCAGCGTGCTTGAGGGAAAGCTTTTAAACGACGCTGCGGAGCTTGTGGATTCCGTTGCCGGCAACGTCATCATCGCACTGCCGCAGAGCTGCCCCACCCTGCTGTTTTCCGACCCCGACAGCATTGTGCTGTGCGGCGATCAGCCGGAGATGGTAGAGCGTGCGCTCGACATCGGCGTAAGCTGCATCATCCTCTGCCAGACGGAGGCCCGGCAGGAGTGGCTGGAGAGCGGCAAGCGCACCTGCATAATCTCCACGCCCTTCGACGCAAGCAGAGTCGCAAAGCTCATATATCAGGCGATACCCATTTCCCGCCCCTGCCACACGGACGGCATCATCTGCTTCCACCTCGGCGACTACATAGACGACGTTAAGGAAGAGGTATTAAAGAGCCGCTTCCGCTGCTATCCGGTGCTTGACGAGAACGAACGTGTCGTCGGCACCCTCTCCCGCTATCACCTCCTCAAGCCGAGGAGAAAGCGTGTCGTGCTTGTGGATCACAACGAGATGTGTCAGGCGGTGCCGGGGCTTGAGCAGGCGGAGATACTTGAGATAATCGACCATCACCGCCTTGCCGACATTCAGACCATGCAGCCCATCAGGATGCGCAACGAGCCCGTCGGCAGCACGGCGACCATCATCGCCTGTATGTATCAGGAGCACGGCGTTCTGCCGTCGCCCGCAATGGCGGGGCTTATCGCAGCGGCGATACTCTCCGACACGGTAATGTTCAAATCCCCCACCTGCACGAAGCGTGACATCGCCATGGCGGAGCGCATGGCAAGGCTGGGCAAGGTCTCGCTCGACGAGCTGGGCAAGGAGCTTTTTGCGGCCGGCTTCTCGGATCAAAAGCCCGTGAGCGAGCTGATAGGCGGCGACTTCAAGGAGTTTCACATCGCCGAGCATTTTATCGGCGTGGGTCAGATCACGACGCTCGACTCCTCCAAGATGCTCGAACGCAGAGAGGAGTTCCTCTCCGAGATGCGAAAGCTCAAGGACACGAAGGGCTACGGCATAATCATCCTCATGCTGACCGACGTGCTTTTGGAGGGTACGCAGCTCATATACATCGGCAGCGACGACACGATACGCCGTGCCTTCTCCGTCGAGCCGAAGGACAATTGCCTGTTCCTCCCCGGCGTTATGAGCCGCAAAAAGCAGATAATCCCCATGCTCACCGCTCTGTGGGGCTAATAAGACAGCAAAAAGGCACCCTTTGGGTGCCTTTATTTTTATATGTTGTCCGTCTCCGGCATCATTTCGTTTGATATGCGGTCGAGCATATCGCCGAACTGCTTTGCCTCCTCCGGCGTAAAGCTCTTGCGGATGCGCCCGACGACGGTGTCCACATAGCTGCGCATGATGTCGGTGTAGCCGTAATACTTATCGGAAAGTATGAGGTGGTACTCCCTCCTGTCCGTCTCCGAATTCTGACGGATGAGGTAGCCCTTCTTTATCAGATTGTTGACCTTGTAGGTCGCATTGGACTGAGAGATGTTGAGAAACTCCGCAAACTGTCCGACGGTCGGCTCATGCAGGGCATGGATGACCTCGATCGAGAACGCCTCCATCGCCGAAAGCGAACCCTCACGCTCACGCACAAGCTCGAATATCCTTCTGAAAAATTCAAGCTTAAACTTGTCATAGACCTCTACAAAGCTGCTTTCCATCATTTCGGGTATCTCCTCGCTCAGATTGCTGGTGTTATTTTAATACACTTTCCCGTCTTTGTAAACATAAATCTCAACTGAGCCGCAGACCCACTATGCCGATAACGACCGCCGCAACGCACAGGAGCTTCTTTACACTCTTGCTCTCGCCGAAAACGAGTATGCCGAAGCCGACGTTCAAAACGGTGCCGAGTCCCGTCCACACGGCGTAGGCGGGTCCCAAGGGCAGCTTCGTCACCGCAAGCGACAAAAGTCCGATGCTCAGACACACGCTGACGACCGTCAGCACCGTGTATTTTGCGATGCGAAGTCCCTCGCTCAGCTTCATGAAAACCGTGAAGCCCAATTCAAAAACAGAGGCAAATGCCAGTACGATCCACATTATTTTTCCTCCTTTTTCAGTCCGATTATCCCGCCGCAGAGCAGGACGAGCGAGATGAGCTTCAATGCGCTCATGCCCTCGTCAAGCAGCAGCACACCCTCGATCGCCGTGCCGACGATGCCGATACCCGTAAACACGGCATAGCTCGTGCCGATGCCGAGGACGTTCACCGCCTTTGCCAGCAGGAAAAAGCCTCCCACAAGCACCGCCACGGTGATGATGCTCGGCACAAGCACCGTAAAGCCGCAGCTCAGCTTCATCGTGTACGCCCATATGACCTCGCTCAGTCCGGCACACAGCAGGCAGAGCCACGCTTTGTTTTTTTCGTTCATGTCTAACCTCCGCATAAAAAATACCGGGAGAGTTTTTAACATAAAAACTCTCCCGGTACAGGGTGTCAAAAAGCCTGATTTTGTGAAAATTTGTTTCACATAAATCAGGCATTTTTGATGGCTATGATCCAATTCGAGCGGGACCTTGTCCCCTCGAACTCCCCCGCTGCGCATGAGAGTTGCATTCGGGCAGCTTATCTTTCAAGTTCTGTGGAGTCCCATCCCTCCGTGCAATGCGGAAAGCCGCACCGTTTTATCTCGGTCCGGACCCGAAACTCGGCGGAACCCTATAAAACTTATAATTCGTCTATGTACTTGCAGGCGGCAAGCGCTGCCGCCGAACCGTCGGCACAGGCGGTGGTGAGCTGGCGCACCGTCTTTTTCCGGCAGTCTCCGGCAACGAAAACGCCCGGAGTTTTGGTATAGCAGTCCTCGCCCGATTCGGCGTAGCCGGCACTGTCAAGCTCCAAGAGCTGCGCAAAGGCTGCGTTGTCGGGTGCGTGACCGATCGCAACAAAAAGTGCGTCTACCTCTATCTCACGCTTGTTTCCGGCAGCGTCCGTCACTGTGATCGAGCGAAGCTCGCCGTCGCCCGAAAGGGCGCTCACGGTGCTCTCCGTCACAAACTCGACGTTGCTCTTTTTCTCAAGCGCCTGCACGAGCTTTGCCTCGCCTCTGAATGTGCTGCGGCGGTGGATGAGATATACCTTTGAGCAGAGGTCGGAGAGCAGCACCGCATCCTGAAGTGCGGAGTTGCCGCCGCCGTACACCGCAGCGGGTCTGCCCTTGTAAAAGGCGCCGTCGCACAGTGCGCAGAAGCAAAGTCCCGCTCCGAGGTAGCTCTCCTCATCGGGGATGCCCGCCATTTTGGGCTTTGCGCCCGTCGCAACAATGACCGTCTTCGCCTCGAAAACGCCGCCGAACTCGGTTTTCACCTGCTTTACCGCACCGCAGTCGACGATCTCCAAAACCTCGTCCAGCTCAAACTCTGCGCCCTGACGCTCCGCCTGAGCCATCATGAGGTCGCCAAGCTCCATGCCGGATATGGACTCCACCGACGGGAAGTTTTCCACCTTCGGCGACCAAGTGATCTGACCGCCGAAGCCGCTTTTTTCGATGCACAGCACGGTTTTTCCGGCTCTGCGGGCATAGGTTGCGGCAGTGAGTCCCGCTGGGCCGCCGCCTATGATTATAATATCGTACATCGTACTCTGCCCTTTACTTGAATAGGTACTGCTTTATTGCAACTGCGCCCGCAAACTTCTCAAGGCTGTCGCCGTCAACGACAACGAGCGTCGGCGCCTGACGGATGCCGTAGGAGCGGGCAAGCTCCTCATTCTCCTCGGCGTTTATCTTCTCGTACTGAAGTCCCGCCTTGTCGAGGTAGCCGTATGCCATGCGGCAGTTGGGGCAGTTATTCTTCACGAACAGAATGGTGCGCTTCTCGTTAGACGGAGCGGCACAGTCGCTCTTTTTCTCCGCTTCGGGCATATTGAGCGGACCGCTGTGCGTCAGCACGGAGGTCGCAACATTGTACTCCTTGCGATCCTTGTACTCCTGAGTTTTGCCGTTGTTCCAGTTCTGCACGGGGCGGTAGTAGCCGGTGATGCGGCTGTACACCTCGGTGTTTTCGCCGCAGTGGGGACAGACAAACTGCTCGCCATCAAGGTAGCCGTGGTTCTTGCAGACGGAGTAGGTCGGGCTTATCGTGTAGTACGGCAGCCTGTAGTTTTCCGCGATAGTGCGGACAAGCTTTGCGGCGGCTTCCCAAGTGGGCAGCTTCTCGCCGAGGAAGGCATGGAACACCGTTCCCGAAGTGTACATGGTCTGAAGCTCGTCCTGAATGTCGAGTGCGGAGAAGATGTCGTCCGTGTAGCTGACGGGCAGGTGGCTGGAGTTGGTGTAGTACGGAACGCCGGACTTCTCGTTTGCGGTGATGATGTCGGGGAACTGCTCCTTGTCGTGCTTTGCAAGACGGTAGGAGGTGCTTTCCGCCGGGGTCGCTTCGAGGTTATACAGGTCGCCGTACTGCTCCTGATAGTCGGACAGGCGCTCTCTCATGTGATTGAGTACGTCCTTGGTAAACTGCTGGCACTTCTCGTGGGTCATGTCGCAGCGGATCCAGTTTGCGTTGAGTCCCGCCTCGTTCATGCCGACAAGTCCGATGGTGGAGAAGTGATTATCAAAGGTGCCGAGGTAGTATTTGGTGTAGGGGTAAAGTCCCTCGTTAAGAAGCTTCGTGATGACGGTGCGCTTAATTTTCAGAGAGCGTGCCGCAAGGTCCATCAGCTTGTCAAGGCGCTTGTAGAAGTCCGCCTCGTCGCTTGCAAGATATGCGACACGGGGCATATTGATGGTCACGACGCCGACAGAGCCGGTGCTTTCGCCGGAGCCGAAGTAGCCGCCGGATTTCTTGCGCAGCTCACGCAGGTCAAGGCGCAGGCGGCAGCACATGGAGCGAACGTCGGACGGCTCCATATCGGAATTTATGTAGTTGGAGAAGTACGGGGTGCCGTACTTTGCGGTCATTTCAAACAGCAGCTTGTTGTTCTCGGTGGGGGTCCAGTCGAAGTCACGGGTGATGGAGTAGGTCGGGATGGGGTACTGGAAGCCTCTGCCGTTGGCGTCGCCCTCGATCATGATGTCGATGAACGCCTTGTTGACCATCGCCATTTCCTCGATGCAGTCGCCGTAGGTGAAGTCCTGCTCCTTGCCGCCGACGATGGCGGGCATATCCTTGAGGTCTGCGGGGACCGTCCAGTCAAGGGTGATGTTGGAGAACGGAGCCTGAGTACCCCAGCGGGACGGAGTGTTCACACCGAAGATGAAGCTCTGTATGCACTGCTTGACCTCCTTGTAGGTCAGCTTATCGACCTTGACAAAGGGGGCAAGATAGGTGTCGAAGCTGGAAAACGCCTGTGCGCCCGCCCACTCGTTCTGCATTATGCCGAGGAAGTTGACCATCTGATTGCACAGGGTGCTGAGGTGGCTTGCGGGGGAGGAGTTTATCTTGCCGGGGATGCCGAGACCCTGCTGGATGAGCTGCTTTAAGCTCCAGCCTGCGCAGTAGCCGGTGAGCATGCTCAGGTCGTGCAGGTGGAAGTCGCAGTTGCGGTGTGCGTTTGCGATCTCCTCGTCGTATATCTCGCTGAGCCAGTAGTTGGCGGTGATTGCGCCGGAGTTTGAAAGGATGAGTCCGCCGACGGAATAGGTGACGGTGGAGTTTTCCTTCACACGCCAGTCAAGCACGTTGAGGTAGCCGTTCACCGTTTCCTTGTAGTCAAGGTAGGTGCTCTTCATGTTGCGGAGCTTCTCTCTCTGCTTACGGTAGAGGATGTACGCCTTGGCAACGCTCTCATAGCCGCCCCTCGACAGCACCGCCTCGACCGAGTCCTGAATGTCCTCGACCGCAATGTAGCCGTCCTTTATCTTGGGCAGGAAGTCCGCCGAGACCTTCAGCGACAAAAAGTCGATGATATTCTCGGTGTACTCGGTATCCGTTGCCTCGAAAGCCTTTTTGATGGCTGCGGCGATCTTGTTGATGTCGAATTCGGCAATTTTTCCGTCTCTCTTGATGATCTGATACATTTTTTATCCTCCGTATTTTTCTCTCAAACGCCTCTTACCTGCGCTGCGGGAACGTATTCCCTCACCGCTTCGCAGAGTTCGTGCATTTCCTTTTTGTCAAACGCCGACAGTCCGTCCGGCAGGATGAGGTCCCCCGAATCCTTGAACTGCTGAAGGTAATATTCCTTCGCTCCGGCAATCCATTTTGCGGCGCTCACAAGGCTCTCCCTCGTGTGGATGCCCCGAACGACCGTCGTCCGAAACTCGTAATCCACACTGCCGCAAAGCAGCAGCTCCTTCGAGCGCTCTATCGCCGATATATCGACGTCGGCTCCCGCCGCCTTCGCATATTCCTCCGGCGAATTTTTAATATCCATCGCTATGCGGTCGACAAGCCCCTCGGCGATAAGCCCGCTCAGCATATCCGGCCTTGTGCCGTTCGTGTCGAGCTTTATCATATATCCGAGTGCCTTGACGCTGCGCAGAAAGTCCGGCAGGTCGGCATGAAGCGTCGGCTCGCCGCCGGTCACCGCAACGCCCTCATAAAGTCCGCTGCGCTTTTTGAGAAACTCAAGCACGGCGTCGGTATCGCTGCGCTGCTTCTCCCTGTCGGGCAGCACCAGCGGTGCGTTGTGGCAGAAGGGGCATCTGAAATTGCAGCCGTCGGTAAAAACGGTGCAGGCGATGCGCCCCGGATAATCCAACAATGTAAGCTTTTGAACACCTGAAATAACCATCGGTATCTCCTCTCGGCTTTACACTATAGTCCATATTACACCCCTTGTCAAGCACAAAACACAAAATATAGACGGTTTTACCGTTTTGTAACCACCCTACCACAATATTTTGTGGTGCGTCATTTTACCCTCTGTTATCGTTTCGGGCATTTCCCAAATAATGAAATTTCGGCGTCATGCAAAAAATCGCCGATTCTCAAGGCCTGTCACCGTTTTTTTGCAGCTTTGCAGCCGCAGTTTTTGTTATCATGCAGGATAAGCTTCACAAAATGGGGCTGGTCAAAAGCACAAGACCTGTGTTATACTGAATACATCCAAATTTTATAAACAGGAGGAATCACCAATGAAGTTCAGCAAGAAACTTTTGACAATGCTGCTCGTGCTGGCGATGGTATTCTCGCTTTGCATCCCCGCACTTGCAGACAACGACAAGATCACGATCGGCGGACTTGAGAACAACACATGGATGACCAAGTACGGCAACGTGAACACCGACTGCACCGCCGAGAAGTTCTCGGAAATGGGCTTTGAGTGGGGCGACCTCGTAAAGGTCAGCTTCCTTAATCAGGAGCTTGTCTTGCCCGTTGTACCCACCTACTCCTATGTCGATTCCGGCAAGCCCGCCATCATCATGGGCAAGGGCGCAGACGGCAGCCCCGACGGCTATGTCTCCCTTGCCATCAACATGGGCAACTTCGCCGAGACCTACCAGCTTGCTCAGAAGCACAAGAACGACGACGGCTCTTGGTACTGGACGGCATGGGAAGGCGTCAACTTCCCCGTCGAGCTCAACTTCGTCATGGCCGAGGAGGACGGCTACCGTGCCGAGTATATTCTGCACGATCTCCAGCGCACCAATGTCCGCACCGACTACCGCTCCCTCACCGACGCCGAGTTTGCAAACTTCCGCAACATCGGCACCACCGGCATGGGTGAAAATATCCTCTTCAGAGGCTCCTCTCCCATAAATCCCGAGCTCAGCCGCAACACCTACGCAGACGCCGCTCTTAAAAACGCAGGCGTCACCGTTATCATGAACCTCGCAGACAGCGCCGTCTCCGCCGATGCCTATCCCGGCTACGGCGACAGCTACTATCACGAGCAGAATGTCATCTTCCTGAATCTCGGCGTTGACTTCCAGGCAGAGGAATTTAAGACCGGTCTGGCTCACGGTCTCCGTTACTTTGCGGAGCATGAGGGTGTGTACTACGTCCACTGCACCGAGGGCAAGGACCGTGCCGGCTTTGTTTCCGCTCTGCTTGAGTGCTTCATGGGCGCAAGCTACGACGAGGTCGTCGCAGACTACATGGTGACCTACAAGAACTACTATGGCGTAGAACCCGGCACCGACAAGTACGAAGCGATAGCAGCCTCCAACATTATAAAGAGCCTTGAAAAGGCGTTCGGCGTCGAGGATCTCAAGACCGCCGACCTCAAGGCGGAGGCAGAGGAATACATAAAGGAGATCGGTCTTTCCGACGACGAGATCGCAGCACTCAGAGCAAACCTCGGCCGCAGCGTGGAAGCATTCACTCCCTTCTCCGACATTTCCGAGAGCGGCTACCGTGAGTACATTCTCGGCGCATATGACTTCGGCATCGTAAACGGCTACGCCGACGGCACCTTCCGTCCCAACGCCGGTGTCACCCGTGCGCAGTTTATAACCATGCTCTACCGCATGAGCGGCGCTTCCGCTCCCGAAAAGGCAGCGCTTGACTTCTCCGATGCCGACAGCATTGCCGAGCCTTATCTCGACGCCGTGAACTGGGGCGTTCAGAACGGCATCATCAAGGGCTTCGCCGACGGCACCTTCCGTCCCGACCAGCTGATCAGCCGTGCGCAGATGGCAACCTTCATGGCACGCTTCATTCAGATGAGCAAGATCTATGACGAAGCCAAGATGAGCGAGCTTGTAAAGCCCTACGACTTTGCAGACAGCTCCGACATCGCAGCGCCTTACGCCGAGTCCGTGAACATCATTGCAAATCTTAAAATAATGAACGGCGTCGGCAACGATCTCTTTGCTCCCGACGGCACCGCAAACCGTGGTATGGCGGCGACCGTGCTTCTGAGAGCATATCAGACCCTTTTCGTTAAGTAAGCCTTTCATATCGGCCGATGCGGGGTTCCTCGCATCGGCTTTTCTATTTTGCTTTTCTATTTTGCTTTTCTATTTTGCTTTTCTTTTTTAAGCTTAGCATTAAATACCGTCTCAGGTTGTAGCATCTGCCACACATACTGTGCGGCACAAGTATTATATTGTAAGCACAACACATAGGGAGTGATAGTGTGATACGAAGAATAATCGAGATCGACAGGGAAAAATGCAACGGCTGCGGCGCCTGCGTCAGGGCGTGCCACGAGGGTGCGATAGCTCTCGTCGACGGCAAAGCGCAGCTCATGCGGGACGACTACTGCGACGGCATGGGCGACTGTCTGCCCAACTGCCCCGCCGATGCGATACGCTTTGTCGAGCGTGAGGCTCTCGCCTACGACGAGGCGGCGGTCAAGGCGAACATGGCGAAAAAGAAAACCTCCGTCAGCGTTTCGGCACTGAAGGCAGGCAGCGCCGACCGCCACGGAAGCCGGGTCTCAAACTGGCCCGTGCAGCTCAAGCTGACCCCCGTGAAGTCCAAATACTTCGACGGTGCGCATCTTCTCATTGCAGCGGACTGCACCGCCTACGCCTACGGCAGCTTCCACGAGGATTTCATAGACGGCAGAACGCTGCTCATAGGCTGTCCCAAGCTCGACGCCGTCGATTACGCCGAAAAGCTCGGCGAGATACTGTACGCAAACGACGTGCGCAGCGTAACGCTCGTGCGGATGCAGGTGCCCTGCTGCGGCGGTCTTGAGCTTGCCGCAAAGCGTGCGATAGCCGCCTCCGGCAAGGACATCCCGCTCTCCGTCGTCACCGTCGCAAGCGACGGCAGACTGCTCTGAAAAAATTTTTCCGCTTATACTTGATTTGTTCATAATTGCGTAGTACACTTTAGGCTATTGTAACCTAAAGTGTACTTTTTATTTGGAGGCAGAGATGAACAACGAAGAATTGCAGGAGCTTGTCCTGCGCCTAATGCCGCAGTGGCAGCACCGCCTCGCAAAGCCCTTTAAGTCGCTGCTTGCCGACGGCATCAGCCCGAAGGTGTATCACAGTATGCTGATCCTGTCGGAGAGCGACGCCCCCTTGTCGATGGGCGAGCTGGGAAGCGCCATGCACATGACAAAGCAGCAGGCGACGAAGGTCGTAAACAGGCTCATTGAGCTTGAGCTGGGTCAGCGCAGCGGCGATAATAGCGACCGCCGCATCGTGCGTATAGAGCTTACCGATAAGGCGAAGGCTTATATCGAAAGCTTCCGCATCCTGCAAAGCGAATACTACGGCAGGCTGTTTTCCGGAATGGAGGAGCGTGACCGTACAGACTTCGCCGAGGCGCTGCGGACTCTTGACAGAATTTTTGAAAAACTGCCGTGCGTCTGCACGGAGAAGGGAGGAGAAGAATGCTCAAAAGGCTCGCACAAAGCATAAGGGAATACAAAACGCCGAGCATTCTGACGCTCGTACTTATCTGCTTTGAGGTCGTCATCGAGGTGCTTATCCCCTTTATCACGGCAGACCTCGTAAACCTCATCAAGGCGGGCGCCGAGATAAGCACCGTCATGCGCATCGGGCTGCTGCTCATCGTCATGGCGATACTCAGCCTTGCCTGCGGCTCCGCTGCCGGATACTTCTGCGCAAAGGCGTCCTCCGGCTTCGGCAAGAATCTGCGTGAGGACCTCTTTGTCGGCATACAGGACTACTCCTTTGAGAACATCGACAAATTCTCCTCCGCCTCCCTCGTAACGAGGCTGACGACGGACGTCGGCAACGTGCAGTTTGCGTACATGATGCTCATCCGCACGGCGGTGCGCAGTCCGCTGATGCTCATCTTCTCCGTCGTCATGGCGTATGTGATGGGCGGAAAGCTCTCCGCCACCTTTGCGGTCATCATCCCCGTACTCGTGTTCGGGCTGATTATGATCGCAAGAAAGGCGATGCCCGCATTCAGGAGGGTGTTTAAGAAGTACGACCGCCTGAACGAATCCATCGAAGAAAACGTCCGTGCTATGCGTGTCGTCAAGGGCTTTGCCCGTGAGGACCACGAGAAGGCAAAGTTCGACGCCGCAGCAAAGGACATTTGCGCAGACTTCACCCGCGCCGAGCGTATAGTTGCGCTCAACACCCCGCTCATGAATCTGTGTATATACTTCAATATGCTGTTCGTGCTGCTTGTCGGCTCGAAGCTTGCCATTCAAAGCGGCGGCAGCGACATCGACGTAGGACAGATCTCCGCAATGATAACCTACGGCATACAGATACTCATGTCGCTGATGATGCTGTCCGCCATCTACGTCATGCTGACCATGAGCGCAGAGTCGGCAAAGAGGATATACGAGGTGCTCATCGAAAAGCCCGGCATCGAGGATCCCGCCTCACCGTGCGAAACGGTCGCCGACGGCAGCATCCGCTTTGAAAACGTGTCCTTCAAATACTCGCAGACTGCCGAGAAATACGCACTTTCCGACGTTGATCTCACTATCCCGTCCGGCTCCACCGTCGGCATAATCGGCGGCACCGGCAGCGGCAAGAGTACGCTTGTGCAGCTCATCCCCCGCCTGTACGACGTGAGCGTCGGAACGGTGTACGTCGGCGGAAGACCCGTCGGCGACTACTCGCTCGATGCCTTGCGCTCCGCCGTTGCGATGGTACTGCAAAAGAATCTGCTATTCTCCGGCACGATCAAAGACAACCTGCGCTGGGGCAATGAAAACGCAAGCGACGCCGAGATCGAGGAGGCTTGCCGCATTGCGCAGGCTGACGAATTTATAAAGGGCTTCCCCGACGGCTACGACACGCACATCGAGCAGGGCGGCTCCAACGTCTCCGGCGGTCAGAAGCAGCGTCTCTGCATAGCGAGGGCGCTCCTCAAAAAGCCCAAGATACTCATTCTCGACGACTCGACGAGCGCCGTTGACACCCGCACCGACGCTCTCATCCGTCAGGGACTTTCGGGCTGCATTCCGGATGCGACCAAGCTTATCGTCGCACAGCGCATAAGCTCCGTCATGGATGCGGACATGATAATCGTCATGGACAACGGCAAGGTTTCCGACGTCGGAACGCACGAGGAGCTTATGCAAAGAAGTCCGATATACCGTGAGGTATACGAGCAGCAGAACAAGGGAGGTGCGGAAAATGAATAAAAGGCCCCGCTCAAAGCCCGGCACCTTAAAGCGTGTGTTCAAGATGCTCAAGGGCTACTACCCCCGCCTGCTCCCGCTCGTCGTGGGCTGTATCCTGTTTTCCGCACTCGTTGCGGCGATACCCGACGTGCTTATTCAGAAGGTCGTCGCAATAATCGAAAAGTGGCAATCAAGCGGCGACTGGAGCGCTGCCTCAAAAGAGGTCCGGCCCATAATCGTCTTTCTCGCCGTGATGTATATTCTCAGTCTGATAGCCGTCACCGTGTACACTCAGCTAATGGCGGTAATGACGCAGGGCTTTCTGTATAAGCTGCGCAAGACAATGTTCGACGGGATGCAGGAGCTGCCCATCAGCTACTTTGACACCCACCGTCACGGCGACATTATGAGTTACTACACGAACGACATCGACACCCTGCGCCAGCTCGTGTCCCAGACCATCCCCGCAGTTTTGCGTGCGGGAGCCGTGGTCATCGGCGTTCTGTGCGTCATGCTGTACTACAGCGTGTGGCTCACGCTCATTCTGCTGCTCGGCGTCGTTTTGATGTTCCTCGTCTCGAAGAAGGTCGGCGGCGGCAGCGCAAAATACTTCATTCGTCAGCAGCAGTCCATGGGCAAGACCGAGGGCTTCATTCAGGAGATGATGAGCGGTCAGAAGGTCGTCAAGGTGTTCTGTCACGAGGACGAGAGCAAGGAGGACTTCCGCCGCATAAACTCGGAGCTTTTCGGTGACAGCTTCCGTGCCAACGCTTACGCAAACTGCCTCGGTCCGATACTGAACAACATCGGCAACGTCCTGTACGTCGTCATTGCCGTGGCGGGCGGACTGTTCATCCTCGGCAATGTTCCGAACCTCAGCGTCTCCGGACTTGCGTTTTCGGTCAGCGTCGTGGTGCCGTTTCTTAACATGGCAAGGCAGTTTTCCGGCAACGTCAACCAGCTTTCGCAGCAGATAAACTCCATCGTCATGGCAATGGCGGGCGCAGAGCGCATATTTGCGCTCATGGATGAGCTGCCGGAGAGCGACGACGGCAAGGTGACACTCGTAAACGCCGAAATCTCCCCCGACGGCAGCATCCGTGAAACGGATAAGCACAGCGGTCACTGGGCGTGGAAGCGCCCGATGCCCGACGGCAGCTTTGAGTACACCGAGCTGCGAGGCGACGTGCGGCTTTACGACGTTGATTTTGCCTATGAGGAGGGTAAGGAGGTCCTGCACGATATAAGCGTCTACGCCGAGCCGGGACAGAAGGTCGCCTTCGTCGGCGCAACCGGTGCGGGCAAGACGACCATCACGAACCTCATAAACCGCTTTTACGATATCGCCGACGGCAAGATACGCTACGACGGCATCAACGTAAACAAGATACGCAAGGCGGACCTGCGGCGCTCGCTCGGTCTGGTGCTTCAGGACACGAACCTCTTTACCGGCAGCGTCATGGAAAACATCCGCTACGGAAACCTCGACGCAACGGACGAGGAGTGCCGCCGTGCAGCCGAGATCGCCGGAGCCGACGACTTCATAAGCCGTCTGCCGGAGGGCTACGACACGCTTCTGAGCAATAACGGTGCAAACCTCTCGCAGGGTCAGCGGCAGCTCATTGCGATAGCACGAGCGGCGGTCGCCGATCCTCCGGTGATGATACTCGACGAGGCGACAAGCTCCATCGACACCCGCACCGAGGCGATAGTGCAGCGCGGCATGGATGCGCTCATGGAGGGCAGAACGGTGTTTGTTATCGCACACAGGCTCAGCACCGTAATGAATTCCGACGTCATCATGGTCATGGATCACGGACGCATAATCGAGCGAGGCAGCCACGAAAAGCTGCTTGCGGAAAAGGGCACCTATTACAGACTCTACACCGGTGCCTTTGAGCTTGAATGACAACGAAAAAGCCTCTGCAAGGAACACCTTGCAGAGGCTTTTCAGCGTGTCAAAAAAGTTAAACTTTTTTGACACGCTTCAAAACACGCCACATTTTTTGTGAAAAGGTGTTTTCACAAAAAATCTCGCTATGCTCGTCAAAAAGCCTGATAACTCAGGCGTTTTTGATGGCTATAATCCAATTTGAGGCGGGACCTTGTCCCCCTCACACTCCCCCTGCTGCGTATTAGATTTTACGCCGTTGCATCGGATTTATCCCGATTCTTTGACAGACTGAAAAGCCTCTGCAAGGAACACCTTGCAGAGGCTTTTTTGATCTTATTTATTTCTTTTCGCTTCTTCTGCGGAACAGCTCAAACAGGTAGCCTATGAACATGACGACCGCAAAGAATCCGAGGAAGCCCAGACACTGCTTCCAGCCGTAGCCCGCCCAGATCGCATAGCAGAAGAACAGGCAGCACAGCACGCCGAGTGCGGGAAGCACGAAGCGCTTTACGGGGTGCAGCTCCTTTGCCTTGACCATCAGACCTATCATCATGGGTATATACATAACGTACAGGCAGATTATGCATATCTCGTCAGGCTCCCATGCAAACCACTCGCAGGAGTGTACCGCACCGAAGAGTCCGGGTCCGCCCATCCACATCATAACGGTCCATGCGTACCAGAAGCCGGCAAGCATCATGCCCACGATGGAGGACTTTATCGCAAAGTTGTTCTGCTCGTCCACGTCGCCGAAGAATTCGGGCTTGGGACCCATGCCTCTTGCGGTGACGGAGTACAGGCTGCGGCAGGACGACATGATAAGACCGTTCATCGTGCCGAGGCAGGAGATGGTGATGAACACATAAACTATCGTGCCGACGGCGCCGCCGAACACCTTGTCGAAGGCGATCTGCGGCAGCTTCTCGCCGAAGGGCCACGTTGCGATTATCGTATTTACGTCGCCGACCGCACTCATCGACCAAATGTACAGCGCATACAGGATTATCGTGACCAAAGCGCCGAGAACGAGCGCACGGGGCAGGTTCTTTTTGGAGTCTTTCAGCTCTGCGTTTATGGAGGTTGCAAGTATCCAGCCCTCGTATGCGAAGGCAAAGCCGACTATCGCCTTGAAGAAGCCCTCGCCGCCGACGGCGGTGTATTCGGGGGAATTTACATAGTCAAGCACCTGAAGTGTCGTTCCGTTTTTGAGACCGGCTATCGTGCCGACGATGCCCATAAGTATGAGCGGAATGAGCTTTATAACGGTCATGCCGACCTGAAGCTTGCCTGCGATCTTGGGGCTTAAGGCATTGATGCCGTAGCCTATCATAAGGAAGCCTGCGCCCACGCCGATGGCGACGGAGTTGACGGAGCCGGTCGCAAAGTCAATGGCGCTTATGCCGAAAAGCTGCAAAAACATCATCGCCGAGAAGAAGGCGAGCATTGCCGAAAGCGCCGGCGTGTAAATCGTGGTCATAAACCAGCCGACGTAGTAGGCGTACTTGGGTCCGAGCGCAAGCTCGGCATAGTCGACGACGCCGTTTACTTTCTCGTACTTGCTGCCGAGGGTCGCAAAAACAAGGGAGCAGATAATGCAGATAAGACCCACGATACCGACGACGGCGATACCCTGAATGAGGTTGCCGCCCGTGAGTGACAGCACCTTGCCACCCTTGATGAAAACGCCCGAACCGATGACTATACCGATGACCATGGAAATGGCGGTAGGCAGTCCGTAGCGCTTCTCCATTTTGTTTTTCATACTCTATCTCCTTAACTTTGCGCAAAAATACGACAAATAATTTAGTAATTTAATGCGCTTTAGTAGCAGAATACTCTCTTTGCGCCCTTTTGTCAACAAAAGGCGCAAATTTCGTCGCAAAATCAGATGTCGAGATACATGAGCGCCGAGCGCAATGCGGAAAGCTCTTCCTCCATATCGACGTCGAACGCCTCCTGAAAATCGGCGTAGGCGGCGATAAGCTCGTCGAGCTTGTCCTTATCTATCTCGGCGCCGCCGAAAACGTACGGCTCAAGCTCAAGCGTGATGCCGTTTAGTATTTCTGCGGGGTTCTCGCCTGCGACCTCGGCGTACTTGTCCTTCGTATAGCCGAGGCTGCCGTTTATTAAGCCTACCACCTTCGTGCTTGCGCTGCGGTAAATCTGAAAAAGTATCATGCCGTTCTCCTTAATTTATAATGTAGTATTTTCTTCGTTCAGCGATGCGTCGTAAAGTTCCTTCGAGCCGAAGCCCGTCTCGGCGGCGGCCTTCTTCGCCGCTGCCTTTCTCGACAGCCCCTCGCTGCGGTAGCTCTCCGCAATGCGGAGGGCTTCTTCTATGCTTATCTCCTTTTTCTCCTCCGACGCTCCCTCGATGACGAGAACGAACTCGCCCTTCGGCGGCGTTTCGGAGAAGTGACGCACGGCGCCGTCAAGATCGGTGCGCAGCGTCTCCTCATGCACCTTCGTAAGCTCACGGCAGAGGCTTATCCTTCTCGTGCCGCCGAAGGTGCTTCTCATATCCTCCAGCGTGCGCAGCAGCTTGTGCGGCGCTTCGTAGAACACCATCGTCCGGCGCTCGTTTACAAGCGACTCAAGATGCTCCCTGCGGCTCTTGTTCGAGGTCGAAAGAAAGCCCTCGAAGCAGAACCTCCCGGTCGGCAGCGCCGACAGCGCAAGTGCGGTACACACCGCCACGGGTCCCGGCACCGACAGCACCTCGATCCCGTTTTCGGCGCACAGGCGCACCATGTCCTCTCCGGGGTCGGATATTGCGGGCATCCCCGCATCCGTCACCAAAGCGCAGCTTTCGCCGCCGAGCAGCCGTTCGAGAATTTTGGGTCCCGACGCATACTTGTTATGCTCAAAGTAGCTTACGAGCGGTTTGTGAATGTCAAAGCGGTTTAAAAGCTTCAAGGTCACTCTCGTGTCCTCGGCGGCGATGAAATCGACCTCCTCAAGGACGCTCCTCGCCCTCGGTGAAAAGTCGCCGAGATTGCCTATCGGCGTACCTACAAGGTACAGTTTTCCGCTCATTTTGCTCCCTCCCTGTGATATATCCTAAGCGTCTCCTCGGTCTCGGAGCCGTCGTCGTTTCTGAG
>ULUE01068228.1_pt1 | contig 18258 bp, 13 predicted proteins | sample 1958211 | NCBI WGS metagenome assembly ULUE01 (sample SAMEA4835752, study PRJEB28245) | human gut metagenome | biome: gut microbiome; material: fecal sample | place: Denmark | collected 2008 | reverse complement strand
GTATGCGGTACTCTTTACACGGATGCCCATGCGGTACGCAGCCAACCTGCTGTTCTTTAACGAGACATATATTCTTTGCGGCATCGCCTTCTCTGCGCTCTGCTTTTGCGGCTTATGCCTCAAGAGAAAAGCAGATGCGTTATCTAATCGGCTGTGAGCATACCACGTCAAAAACGCAAAAAATTCAAACCAAATCATTCATGCTTTGAAAAACAGGAATAGCTTAAACACATAAGGCAGCAAAAAGCAGTGCGATCCGGCAGGGGCACTGCTTTTTGCTACAAATTTTGTCTCAATCATTTTCCTTATATATGGTTTTTGCTGATATAATTGGTTAAAACACATCACTGCTCTTCGTCTTAATACTTCCGCTTTTCGAGGAAAGCTTCCTTCGCCTGCAGCGTATCCCCGCTCATATCGGCATACAAAGGGGCGAAACGTTGGCAGGCTCTCCTGCTTCGTCGAGCTTAATCATATAAGGAAACAAACAATTGGGCCACATCTTTCCACTGAAAGCTCTATGCAAAAATGCTCTGTTAATATAGCAAAAAGCACCATATTTAGATTTGTTTTTTCACAATCCTACTATATATAGATTTTCTCATTGACTTTTGCAACTACATCATGTATACTGATAGTACAAGCCTTATAAACCGGAGGTGATGAAATGATCGGCGGCTTACAAAAAGTGACCTTACTGGATTTTCCGGGCAAAGTTGCCTGCACCGTATTCCTGACGGGCTGCAATCTCCGCTGCCCTTATTGCCATAATCCCGAGCTTGTTTTGCCGCGAAATAACGGAAAAACCGTTTCGGAAAATGAACTGTTTGAGTTCCTTTTTTCCCGAAAGGGTAAGCTGGACGGTGTTTGCATCACCGGCGGCGAACCGACGCTATACCCAAGCCTGCCCGATCTGCTTCGCCGTATCAGAAAGATGGGTTTTCTTGTTAAGCTGGACAGCAACGGAGCCGTTCCCGAAATGCTTGAACATCTTCTGCGCGAAAAGCTGCTTGATTATGTGGCAATAGATATCAAAAACGCTCCCGCCCGTTATGCAGAAACCTGCGGTGCAGATGTAATTGAACAGGTTAAAAAAAGTGCTGCACTGCTGAAAAACAGCAATATCAACTACGAGTTCCGCACAACGGTTTGCCATCCTTTTCATTCACCTGACGGTATGCAGGAAATCGGGCGTTGGCTCCGTGGAGCAAAGCGATATTTTATCCAGCCCTTTGTTGATTCCGGCAATCTGCTCGGCAGCGGGATATCAGCTATGGCAAAGCCGGAGCTAAAAACATTGCTGAAAGCCGTAAAACCGTATATACCTGCCGCAGAGCTGCGCGGCGTGTGAACGATAAAACAAACAATAAACAGAGGAGAATAGCTATGTACACAGTCATCAAACGAGACGGCAGAAGTGCCGAGTTTAATTTAACCCGTATATCTCACGCCATTACCAAGGCATTTGACGCAACCGGTATTCCTTACAGTCCGGATGTAATCAATCTTCTTTCACTTCAGGTAACGGCGGATTTTGCTCCGAAGGTGAAGGATGATACGATCGATGTCGAATCCATACAGGACAGCGTTGAAAAAACGCTGCAGAGAGCCGGCTACGACAAGGTTGCCAAGGCATATATCCTATACCGCAAAAACCGCGAAAAGCTCCGCAATATGAGTTCCACCATACTGGACTACAAAGGGCTTGTGGACGGCTATCTGAAGGTATCCGACTGGCGAGTAAAAGAAAACTCTACCGTCACCTATTCTGTGGGCGGACTGATTCTGTCAAATTCCGGAGCCATCACCGCAAACTACTGGCTCAGCGAGATCTACGACGAGGAGATTGCCGACGCGCACCGCAATGCCGATCTGCATCTGCATGATCTCTCCATGCTAACCGGTTACTGCGCCGGGTGGAGCCTTAAGCAGCTCATTAAAGAGGGTCTCGGCGGTATTCCCGGCAAAATCACCTCCGCACCGGCAAAACATTTGGCGACGCTGTGCAATCAAATGGTCAACTTCCTTGGTATTATGCAAAATGAATGGGCGGGTGCACAGGCGTTTTCGAGCTTTGACACCTATCTCGCTCCCTTTGTCCGCACGGACAAACTAACCTATAACGAAGTTAAGCATTGTATAGAAAGCTTTGTATACGGTGTCAATACGCCCAGCCGCTGGGGCACGCAGGCGCCTTTCACAAATATTACCCTCGACTGGACCGTACCGGCGGACCTTGCCGATCAGCCCTGCATCGTAGGCGGAAAGCTGATGGACTTCACCTACGGTGACTGCAAGGCGGAGATGGATATGATCAACCGCGCCTTTATCGAGGTTATGATCGAGGGCGATGCCAACGGTCGAGGCTTCCAGTATCCCATCCCCACCTATTCCATCACCAAGGATTTTGATTGGAGCGAAACCGAAAACAACCGTCTGTTATTTGAAATGACGGCGAAATTCGGCACACCCTATTTTTCCAACTACATCAATTCGGATATGGAGCCGTCCGATGTGCGCAGTATGTGCTGCCGTCTGCGGCTTGATTTGCGCGAGCTTCGCAAAAAGTCCGGCGGATTTTTTGGCAGCGGCGAATCCACCGGCTCCATCGGCGTCGTTACTATCAATATGCCGCGCATCGCCTATCTCTCGGCAGACGAGGGAGAGTTCTTTGCCCGTCTTGACCGGATGATGGATATTGCCGCGCGCAGTCTGAAAATCAAACGCACGACAGTCGGCAAGCTGATGGAAGAAGGACTTTATCCGTATACTAAACGGTATCTCGGCAGCTTTGACAATCACTTCTCGACCATCGGGCTTCTCGGCATGAACGAAGCAGGGCTTAACGCCGCTTGGCTGCGCAAGGATCTGACCCATGAAGAAACGCAGGAATTTGCCGTCCGCGTTCTCAACCATATGCGCGAGCGCCTGTCGGATTATCAGGAGCAGTACGGAGATCTTTACAATTTGGAGGCGACCCCTGCCGAGTCTACCTCTTACCGGCTTGCCAAACATGACAAGGTACATTTTCCGGACATCATTACGGCACATGAGGGGGCAACCCCCTATTACACCAACTCCAGCCACCTGCCGGTAGGCTATACCGAGGATGTGTTCGCCGCTCTTGATGTGCAGGACAAGCTGCAGCCGCTTTATACCAGCGGCACGGTGTTTCACACCTTCCTCGGAGAAAAACTGCCGGATTGGAAAGCTGCGGCGGCATTGGTGCGTAAGATAGCCGAGAACTACGAGCTGCCCTATTACACGCTGTCTCCCACCTATTCCATTTGCGCAGATCACGGTTACCTTGCCGGGGAACAGGCAGCCTGCCCGCACTGCGGCAGAAAGACCGAGGTCTACAGCCGTATCACCGGTTACTACCGCCCGGTACAAAACTGGAATGACGGCAAAAGCCAGGAGTTCAGGGACAGAAAAACCTATCATATCGGCGAAATAAAGAACGAATCTAAACCCGAGAATAAAATTTCGTCGGTTTGCGATGCGGACGGATATATTCTGTATACCACAGCCACCTGTCCGAATTGCCGTGCCGTCAAGCCGCTTTTGGATAAATCCGGACTTTGTTATACGGAACGGGATGTAGATGAATATATTGAGGAGGCAACGACTTTGGGGCTCAGGCAGGCGCCCACTCTTGCTGTTCAATCTGGAGTTAAAACCGTGTTATACACCGGTGTAGCGCAAATCAAAGCTTTGCTCAAGGAGTTGTCGTTATGACCGACATAGCGGTGATCGGCGGTGGCCCTGCGGGTCTTACCGCCGCCCTGTATGCCGCAAGAACCGGAAAAACCGTTACGGTGTATGAACGGGAATGCATCGGAGGGCAGATAACACGCGCGCCGCAGGTAGAAAACTACCCAGGCACCGGAAGGGTATCCGGCTTGCAGCTCGGCGACAGTATGGCGGCACAGGCAGAGGCGGCGGGTGCCGTGATAAGCCTTACGGATGTACAAAAGATGGTAAAAGAAACTTCGGGAATTTTTCGGTTGGATACAGACGACGGCGAATGCTATGCCAAAGCTGTTATCTATGCCTGCGGTGCGCGGCCGAAAACGCTTGGACTACCCGGAGAAGCAGAGCTTATCGGTCACGGCATCAGCTATTGCGCACTGTGCGACGGCAGCTTTTTTAAAGAACAGGATGTGGCTGTAGTCGGAGGAGGAAATTCTGCTTTTGATGATGCTCTTCTTCTGAGTGAACGATGCCATCATGTAACACTGATTCATCGGAGAAGCAGCTTTCGTGCCGAGCAGATTCTTGTTGAGAGAGTGAAACAGCGCAATAATATATCTCTTTTGATCGACATGACCGTTTCGGAGCTGATACAGAAAAACGGGCAATTAACAGGCTTAGCACTGAAAAGCAAAATCGGAAAAGACGAAACTCTGCCGGTATCCGGGCTGTTCGTAGCCCTCGGCGGACTGCCGGACACGCAAGTGCTTGTCGGTCTTGCCACGCTTGACGAAAACGGCTATGTGATTTCCGATGAGAAAATGGCTGTTTCGGAAACTCCGGGATTATTCGTCGCAGGCGACTGCCGCATAAAGCGTGTTTGCCAGCTTACAACCGCTGTTTCCGACGGCACGATTGCTGCGATTTCCGCCTGCGAGTATCTTAAAAAGCACAAATAACGGAACAAATCAAATCTGAATTCTTTCAGTTCGAATTTCTTCCGTTATCTCTCACTCAACATCTCATATCGCAAAAAGATAGCCCTTGATTGCTTTTCATCTCAGCAATCAAGGGCTATCCCTCACTCTTGATATCTAACATCTTTTCTTGTACCTCTCTTTCCTTGTTTGGTGGCACCTTGCTGTGTCCGCCAAATCTACGCCTCTCCTATATATAAACACCGCAGTGCGATGGACTTGCCTACTAAAGCGGCTTGGCCTGTCAGGCGTTATGTCGTCTTTCGGTGCCGGGGCTTTTCTCCCTGCTTATATACAAGGGAGCGAGTACTTAAGTCACTGGAATCACCCCTTCCTCTTTGCACTTATAGAATAGCATATTTTCCTCAAAAAAACAATCGGCAGGATATACGAATTCCGACATTCGGTTTTGTACTTATATACAAACTTTTTCTTTTTGTTTTGTATGTATTGACCAATCGGCTTCTTGTATGATATAATAATAGTGTTGTGGAGAATCCGGCGGAACAGTACCGTCGGACTTTTTTTGTGCAAGAAATATCTTATCGTTTTTTCTTCAAAAAACCGTGCTTCTCCCTCCCCAAAGGGCTATTAAAACAAAAACAGTAGAAAAAGTCACAAATATATGATATAATGTATTTGCTTATCCGGCAAGATCGGTTAAGCAGAAAAGCAATACGAGAAAGGAGATCACGGAAAATGACCAAAAAAGAAATCGTTGATGCGGTTTCCGCAAGCGCAGGTGTATCTAAAAAGGATACCGCCGCAGTCATTGACTCGCTGCTTGCTGCGATTACCGACGCTGTCGTGAAAGGCGACTCTGTCCGGTTCACAGGCTTTGGTACATTTCAATCGCGTAAGAGACCTGCACGCACAGGGCACAATCCCGCTACCGGTGCCACGATCGACATCCCGGCTTCTACCGTTCCGGCTTTTAAGGCCGGCAAGGCATTTAAGGATGCTCTGAAGAAGTAACCCGAAAACAGGACTTGCAGCACAGAGGTACTGTAGGTCCTGTTTTTAGGAAAAAGTAATATAGATCGGACGGTTCTTATCATGGATAAAACACAAACCAGCCCCTTTGAGAGTGCACAGGAATTTCTTGTCATGCGAAATCTTTATGAGTCTGCCGTGAAACAGCTGGCTCTGAAATTTGAAGTGCTGAACAGCGAATTCAACATACAGTATTCACGCAGCCCCATTCATCATATTGAAAGCCGGGTAAAATCTGCGCAGAGCATTATGGCAAAGCTTGCAAAGAAAGGTATTCCTTTTACCATTGCCACCGCTAAAGAAAATATTAACGATATTGCCGGTGTGCGCGTTGTCTGCAACTATATAGATGATGTATACCGTGTAGCCGAAATTTTTGAACGGCAGAAGGATGTGGAGATTCTCAAAAAGCAGGACTATATCAGGGAGCCGAACTACAACGGCTACCGTTCCCTGCATCTCGACACCCGTATCCCGGTATATCTTTCTGACAGAACGGAGTATGTGGTAGCGGAGATCCAGATTCGCACGATTGCCATGGATTTCTGGGCAAGCCTTGAGCACGACATCCGGTATAAGGTGGATAAGACCAAGCTGCCTGAGGGAATCAACGAGGAAATGTTCAACTGCGCCGAAAAGATAGCGGAAATTGACCGGCAGATGCAGGATATGTACCGCAGAATCAAAGCGGCTGAAAAAGCCGATTAAGCCAAAACAAGAAAAACGCCTTCGGATTCCGTAATATCCGGTTTCCGAGGGCGTAATTTTTTGATTTTATCACCTATTTTCAATCGGCACATATTCCTGAGTAGACTTCACTCCGATATATGCCGGGCGAATGATCTTTCCGGCATTCTGCAGCTCTTCCAGACGGTGGGCGCTCCATCCGGCAATGCGCGCCATTGCAAAAATCGGCGTATACAGTTCGCATGGCAGATCCAGCATCCGATATATAAGTCCCGAATAGAAATCCACATTCGCACTGACTCCCTTGTACATCTTCCGCTTCTTCGCAATGATCTCCGGCGCAAGCCTTGCCACCAGCGAATAAAGGACATAATCATCCTCATATCCCTTTTCCGCGGCAAGAGATGCGGCGCAGTCCATTAAAAGCCCTGCTCTGGGGTCGGACTCGGAGTAAACGGCATGTCCGATACCGTAAATAAGACCTGCTTTATCGAAGGCTTCCCTGTTTAACAGTGCCGTCAGATAGCCTGCAACGGCGTCCTCGTCTTTGGTATTAATGCTGTTTTTCATATCCTCGAACATCCTCACAACCTTGATGTTAGCACCGCCGTGACGCGGTCCCTTCAGCGAACCGAGCGCCGCCGCAATGGCGGAATAGGTATCGGTGCCGGAGGAGGTCACGACATGCGTGGTGAAGGTAGAATTGTTGCCGCCGCCGTGCTCGGCGTGCAGCACCAGAGCAAGGTCGAGCAGCTTCGCCTCAAGCGGTGAATATTCGCCGGTGATGCGTAGCATCCGCAGAGTATTTTCCGCCGTGGAAAGCCCTTTTTCCGGTCGGTGAATTACCAGACTCTGTCCGCAGTGAAAATGCTGATAGGACTGATAGCTGTATACCGCCAGCATCGGGAATGCCGCTATCAGATGCAGACACTGCCGCAGGACATTTTCGGTGGAAATGTTGTCCGGGTCATCATCATAGGTATAGAGCGCCAGCACGCAGCGGGAAAGAATGTTCATCACATCCCGCCCCGGCGCTTTCATAATCATATCCCTTACAAAGGATTTAGGCAGACTGCGAAATTCGGTCAGCATTTTTTCAAACCGCTGCAGCTCCTTTTTGTCCGGTAATGAGGAAAACAGCAGCAGATAGACGATTTCCTCAAAGCCGAAACGGTTTTCCGAGGAAAATCCCCCCACCAAATTGCAGATGTTATACCCGCGATAGTAAAGCTCACCCGGACAGGTATGAACCGTTCCGTCCGGTGCTTTTTCCTTTGCTTTTATGGTGGATATTTCGGTAAGACCGGTCACAACACCGTTGCCGCTCATATCTCTGAGCCCCCTAAACACGGCGTGTTCGGTATACATATCCGGCGTAATGCCGTTTCTCTCATCAGACAGTGCAGCAAGCCGCCGCAGATTTTCCGTTGTTTTTTTCGTATAGGTCATATCGGTTATTCCTTTCATCACATTAGACGGGTAGTCGGTATAATAAATATTAAAGCAGGCGCACAGCTCCCTTTTGTACCGGGTCTGTGCGCCTGTTGTTTTTCTGTCACTTTCTTTACAGCTTTGGCATCGATACAGTCGCACCGGTGTCATATTCAAATTTTATACGAACAAAATTGAAATTTTGTCAATCGGTCGGTAAACCCCGTCCGGCAAAACCGTATTCCGCACGGTTGCCGTTCTGCCATTCAGCGGTGATACGGTAGACATATTCCCCGGTTTTCAGGCTGAAGGTATAATTTCCGTCCGAACGGTCGATATTGCAGATATCCTCAACGCTGCTGCCCTTTTTAAGACATTTTACCGTCACGGTATCGGGCTGTGTGTCAAACTGCAGCGTAGCTTCTGCCGGCAAGGAAATGCTTACTTCGGGCAGATTGATTTCTGCCCCGATTTCGGGACCGCAAGCATTTGTATTTATCATTTGTCCGCTCCCGTCCGATATCGGCACCGTCCAATCGCAGCCGCAAAGCGCGGCGAGAAAACCGTCATTTTCGATTTCTGCGTCCGCTTTGATCTTGATGCAAAGGGACGGAACGTCGGTTTTGGAGTCAACCTCCCCTTTTACCTCAAACTCAAGGCTGTTTATCATCTTTTCGGAAAGCTCAGAACCACGCTGAAATCGAAATGTTGCCCGAAAGCGATATCTCTCGTTAGGGCTCAGCTTATACTGAGCCGGAATCCGATAAGAAAGATCGGCAGTGAAACCACTGTTTATGCTATAGGCTATAGATGGAAACATAAGCTCAGGCTCCGCTTCAATCTTTTCCCATTTGCCGTCTTTCCGTCGGAACAGTTCATACGACGCACCGTATTGAATCGGCTTTCCGGAGCGGTTTACCCACCGCAAATCCAGAACAACATCCGAGCCGACCTCACGGACGTTGATCACTTCGAAACTTACTCCCGCAGAGTCGCTTTCGGCTTTCAGAAAGCGAAACTGCCCAAACTCACGAGCCTTATCCGGCGCCTGTCTGCCGTATCGGATATATATCACCGTCGCAAAAATGCAGGCGGCAGCGGTTATCACGGCGAGAATTAAGATCCATATGGCAGAAACTTTTCGCTTTAACATTTTTGGTCACCCCTTTTCATCAGTATTGGAAGCAGAATCAGAACAAAATATCCTGCAGTACATAAAAGTTCGGTCAATGCCGGGAACAGTCTTGTGCTTTGCGTGAATACATAAAAGAACAGCCAGCCCGTTTCAAGGCAGAGAAAGACAAACGGCAACCATCGAAGAACCGTGCCGACTGTTCCGGCTTTTCGTCCTCCCCATAACACGGCGGCAAGTCCGGCGCTGAGAAGCGCGGGAGGGATACTGTACCACAGCCAGCCGGAAATGCTGTGCAGTGCCATATCAAAGAGCGTCTCATACGGTGTACTGCTGCGGTAAAAGAGCCGGAGCGACATATATACCGTCGTCACAAGGAACATAAAAAAGATATACAGCCCCGAACCGATGCAGGCGACATCTCTCTTCTCGCTCCACAGCACAAGAAGCGAAGTCGTGAATATCCAGAAACCGTAAACGGACGTGCTCCAATATGCCGCCGCCCACAGCCCGTCAGACGGAAATTCAGAGAAGAATGCCACCAAAAGGCCTCCGAGTATTCCGAAAACCGCCGTCAGAAGAAAATGCGCCGGACACCCGCGAAGCAGCGCTCTGCCGCAAATCGGGCTCGCTTCTCTTTTTTCAGGACTGCTCTTTCCCACAGCTCTTTTTCCTTTTAATAATCAGCACAACAGCAATCACACCTCCGCCGATCAGCACAAAGCCGACAAAACCTGCAGGCAGGAAGACCGGATTGAACGGAATCGATAGCTTTGGAGACCGGGGATGCTCTGATTCCGACAAAGTGAAGGTCAGCTCTTCTTCCGGCAGACCCGGCAGTGTCAGTTCATAACCCTTTTCCGTCTTAGAGAAACTGCTTTGATTGTTTTCGGTCATGTAATACGGTGTGTTTACCACGATTTTCAGCTCTCCGAACTGCACCCATGTCTTTGCAGGAGAGAGCAGATAGGTGTAAGTATAAATACTCGGCGTGTAGCCCGCATCAATGGCCGGATACAGCGGGGCCGTTACCGTGTTTGTCAAAGTCTGTCCCGGCTCCAGCGACAGGGTATACTCGTACCACCGCATCAGTGAAAAGGCGGATTTTTCGGTGTAAATTCCGCCCCGCCGCCATTCTTCGGAGCCGGCGTTCAGAAATGCGACCTGCGCATTATACCAATCACTCTCCGATATGCCGGAGCTGTTGTCGTATTCCCTGAAAGCAAAATCCCGGAAGGTCATCTGTTCCGAATATTTCAATGTAATATTGCCGTCAATTTTCTTTTTACACGCGCCGTTTTCATAAAGTGACCAAGTGATACCGTCCTTCGGAGGTTCACCGAAAATATATACGGTAAGTGTGTCTCCGGTTTTTGTCCAGCCGGATATTCGGATACCGTCTTTCAGCGTAGCTATGCCGCTCTTTTCCTCCCACAGCACCCGTGTTTTTGAGGGTTCCTCACGCAGAACAAAAGCGACGGTTGCGGCTTGGCTTTCGGCACCGACGCCTTCAACGGAATAATGCTGTACCCATACAGGGAGATCGGGACGGAAAAAGCTATCGGATATATATTCATCCACAAGCTTCGGCATATCCTCATCTAAAGAGAACGGTGTACCTCTGTCTTTCAGCGTATGACGCACGGTAGCCTTGATCAGCTTGCCGTTGATCTTAACACCGTACTTTTCGGCATCCGAAACGGCGATATACTTATCGGTCGGGGAATCGTAGATATATTCCCCGTAATGAGGCAGGTTACCGAACGGAAAGACAAGCGTGGCAGTCACCGTATAGTCGGCGGGGTTGCGAAAGGTGTACTCAGCCGTGACCTTCCCTGTATAGGCGAGGAATTCTTCGGTACTGTTGTAGTAATTCTTCGGGAACTCCTGCACATCAAAGGTCAGAAGCTCTTTATCCACCACAAGCGGACAGTTCTTGTCTTTTAGAAGTGCGCCGGTGCTGTCTGTTCCGCTCCAGTAACGCTGAGCGGAGTTGGCATGAGTCGGCTGAATAAATACGACACTAAGCAACAGAACCGTAAAAATCACTGTAATTACTTTCCGTTTCACCTCTTTCACCCTCCCCTGTTTTCAGCAAACCGTTATCTGTACATTACTTTCCGATGTCCGTGACTGCGCCGATAAATACCGGCAGCCCGGTTGCGTTGTCTGTAACGGCATAGATAAACGGACGGTCAAGCGTCACGCTGTATATATCCACTGCAACAGCGGTTTCCTTAATTTCTACAGCGGTCGCCGCACCGGCTTTTGTGCCTTTCTCGTCCACAGCGATATACGCCTTGTGGAGCACACGGCTGATGAATATATTGCCGTTGCCGGAAGATCCGAGCGCCGAAAAATCCGCTTTTTCCGCATCAAATGGCAAGGGCATACCGAGCGCCTTCAGCGCGCCGCTCATTTCAATGTCATAATCATATGAAAATTTCGGTATTATCGTTTCCACGGGAACATCCTCGGCATTTTTTATCGTGTCGGCAAAGGACTTGCCGGTCATGGAGGCAGCATAGTCGCTGAGAGAAATATCTTCGTTCGGCAGCAGCGCAACAAAGCTGTAACCGTTCCTGTAAGGCTTTATAAAACCGATTGCCTTGCCGTCGTCAAGATATAGGTGCTCAGCCGAATACATCATCGAAGCCGTTCTCTTTGTGCCGTCAAGAGCGGTAAACGTGCCGTCTCTGACCTCGTCTTTTTTATAAATGTTTTCCCACTCAGCGTCGAACAGAACGGTGTTTATCAGATACATTACGGCGTCCGGGTCAATATCATCGATGATTTTTTCTATCATGCCGTCGGTATTCTTCTTTACCCAGTTGTTGATATACCGCAGTGTTTTCACGTCAAACGCCGACTTGTATACCGCAGCATCGAAGTAATCAGCGTTTTTCTGCAAAAAAGCCTTTTCCGCCGTAAATCCGTTATCCCTGACCCAAATAGAATTTGCGATATTCAGCTTTGCTGTTTTTTCGGAGGGCAGCGCTTTAATATAGGAATACAGATACTCGTTCAGCGTTTCCATGGGAATGTCTCCGCCGAGCAGGGATTCCGTTTGTGTAAGAGTCTCGCCCTTCGCTCCGTTCGCCGTCATGGAGAGCGCCAGCATGACCGACAGCGGGGAGATAAGACTGTTTTTGCTGTCGTCCCGCGTTTTTTGAAAAAGCCTGATCGCAAAGTCTGCACTGCTGTTTTTGAAAGCATCATCCGCAGCCCTGCCAGAAACAGGCTTTGCCTTAATTCCCTCCGTCAGATCTGCCGCACGTATCCCTGCCGTGCAGCCGGAAAGATTTACGGTGCCTGCACAAAGAACAAAGAAACACAAACAAACTGCTATCCGCCGTTTTATTCTCATTACACTTTCCTCCGAATTATTCTGATTCGTGTGCATTGTATGACGTAATCCGAATCACATTTTCGCGCAGTTCTTCACTGAATCCGTCGAGATCGTCGTATACGATCGCTCCCTCATTGATCAGGCGGCAAAGATCGGCAAGAAGCCCGGAGCTGCGCATCTCCGTCTGTACGCCGACGCGGTTTTTGTCACGGTGCAGGCGTCTGTCCAGCTCACGGAACTTTTCCGTCTCCGGGCCGTCACGGCTGAGCAGCTCAATGTATTCCCTGTTCAGCCTCCCGATATACGCTTCCTGCCATCCGGCGATTTTTTTACAAAACAAAAGCTGATACCGCTTTGAAGGCCAATTTGCCTGCATAATTTCACCCGCGCCCGAATTATCCGTCATTCAAACAGATATCTCTTCAAATAGTCGGCCACCGCTTCGGAAACCCGCCCGACATCTTTACCCGATGTATTGATAAGCAGATCGTAGTTTTCACGTGCTCCCCATTTTTGTCGGCTGAAATAGTTATAATATCTTGCCCTTCCTTTATCGATAGAGCGTATATTTCTTCTTATCTTGGAATCGGATAAGCTTTCATCCTCCGGGCTTCGTTCCCGGCAGCGTTTCAGTTTACTCTCTGCATCCGCATAGACGAAAATACGGAACGGAGCTTTTTCCTTCAAAATATAATCGGCACATCGCCCGACGATAACACAATCGGATCTCTCCGCCAGCTCTTTAATCATATTGTGCTGCTCGGCAAACACCGTAAGACTCCTGTCAAACTCAGTATAAGCATAATATGCCGTATGAAAACTCATACCGGCATGGACGGGATAAGCCATATACGGGCGGTCTTCGGTGATGCGTTCCACATATTCCTCGGAGAGCTTTGTGCGCTTGGCAATCTCGGTTACAATCTCCTGATCGTAATAGGCAATTTGCAGTTTTTCCGCAATTCTGCGACCGATCTCACGACCGCCGCTCCCAAACTCGCGTCCTATTGTGATAACCTTTTTCATTTGTCGCACCTCCTGTAAAAAGCCGTAAGGCACCGACCCTGCCATGCAAAGCCGATGCCTTGTTCTCTTTTGTTGGCTCGTGGGCTTTGCCGGAACTCCTTTGCCTACGGGTCTGTGTATAAAAGCTTTTCTGTCTCAGTTTGATTCCTTTTCCGCCGCGTGAATTCCGATATATTTACCGGTTTTAACACGGGCGTCTGACGGTTTCTTTGCATTTTCGGGGATTATCCAATATGCCCCGGCTTTTTGTGCCCCGGTTATGCGACCGTCTCCGCAAAGAGCAACCACACGGCGTCTTGAAAGGTGCCAGCGTTCCGCCGCTTCAATAGCTGAAATGTATTTTATGCTGTACATCGTTTACATCTCCTCTCTGGCTATATTATATTCTCAACTTGGAACAATGTCAAGAGGAAGCAACAGTTTCGCGGTTTTTTACATGTAAATTTTCGTTTTTTAAGAACAAGGGCGGCGCAAACCGCCGCCCTGCTCCATATGTGTGTCTGCATTCGGGTTTTATTTCTGCTTTTTCTTCTTTTCGGTAACAGTTGTGCCGATAAGAGCTCCGCCGCTGATAAAGAGCAGTGCGATCCACAGCATAAGATTGTTGTTGTCGCCGGTCTGAGGAGACTTCGGCAGCTTAGCCGTTACGGTGTCGGCCTTGGCGATCTCCTCGGTGCCGTCTTTGTCACTGTAATACTTTCCGCAACCTTCGCAGTGCCAATACTCGATGTTGCCCTCGGCATCCTCGGTCACCGCCTTGGCGGGGATATGCTTTAAGTCGGTGTGGTTGTTCGCGTTGAGTTCTCCGTAAGCCTTTCCGCAGATCTCGCATACTGCCTTATCCCTGCAGGTTTCCTTACCACCGGCATGATTGGTGATCACCTTTCCGCAGAGGTCGCAGACATGATCCTTATCTGCGTCCTCGTGGTTGGAGATTACCTTTTCGCAATAGTCGCAGACGTGGTCTTTGTTTGCGTCCTCGTGGTTGGAGATTGTCTTTCCGCAGAAGTCACAGACGTGATCCTCATCTGCATCCTCATGATTGGAAATCACTTTGCCACAGTGATCGCAGACGTGATCCTTATCCGCGTCCTCGTGGTTGGAGATTATCTTTTCGCAATAGTCACAAACGTGGTCTTTGTCCGCGTCTTCGTGGTTGGAGATTGTCTTTCCGCAAATGTCACAAACGTGATCCTTATCCGCGTCCTCATGGTTGGAAATCACTTTGCCACAGTGATCGCAGACGTGATCCTTATCCGCGTCCTCATGGTTGGAGAATACCTTTCCGCAATAGTCGCAGACGTGGTCTTTGTTTGCGTCCTCGTGGTTGGAGATTGTCTTTCCGCAGAAGTCGCAGACGTGATCCTCATCTGCGTCCTCGTGGTTGGAGATTACCTTATCGCAATAGTCGCAGATATGGTTGTTGTCCGCATCCTCGTGGTTGGAAATCACTTTGCCACAGAGGTCACAGACGTGATCCTGATTCGCATCCTCATGGTTGGAGATTATATTTCCACAAATGTCGCATATGTGGTTTTTATCCTCATCGGTGCAATTATCCGTTTCTACGCCTTCTGTACAGCCGTCTGCCGTGCATTGGCGGGTGTGTGTGCCGTCGCCGTTTGATGTCCATTCGCCGAAGGTATGCCCGTCGTTGACCGTTACGGTCATTTCGGCGGTGTTGCCCGCCTTGTCGGTGACAACGATTTTCTGCTCGCCGTCTGCCGGAGCAAGGGTAAAGCTGCCGCTTTCGTCAAGTGTGAACTTCTTTCCGTTCACGGTGACGGTGTCCACATACTTTTCGTCAACGGTGACCGTCTGCGCCTCGCAGTAGGTCTTGCCGTTTTCTATGCCGGTGATCACAGGGCTTGTGCCGTCAAGCACAATGCCGTCCGAGCAAATGTAGTCCATGTTGCCCGCCTTATCGGTCAGTTTGACATAGATAATATATTCGTTATCGGGGTCAATGCCGAAGGGTGCGGTGTACGCTGTGAAGGTCATGCCGTCAAGCTCCGCTTTTGTCAATTCCTTATTTGACAGCAGATATTCAACCGTTACCGTCTCACCGCTGTTGTCGGCTGCGGTGATCGTCACCGTTTGCGTGTCCTTAAAGAACAGACCGAAGGTGATGTTGTTGAGGAACGCTTTCCAACTGTTCTCGCTGATTTTAATTTCGCCCGTGGGCTTTTCGCTGTCTTTCCACAGCGCCTTGACTGTGATGTCAGCGGTGACGGTCACAGGGGCGTTCACCGGATACTCCGTACCGTCGATCTCCCATGCCTTGAACTGCTTTCCTTCGGGCGCAATAAACTCGCACTCCGGCAGAGAATACTCGCTGCCGCGCAATACCTTCTTTGCAGGCATTGCGGTGGTGACCTCCTCCGGCAAATCCTCGGGTTCGGAGCCGCCGTTCGCGTCAAAAGTGATGGTATGCTCGTTGCGCTTTTCAAACGTTGCAGTTATGGTGACGTTTTCCTCCGACTGGGCGAAGGTATAGGTATCATCCTCAACTGCAAAGCTGGCGGGAGTACCGTTGATGGACAGCGTACTGAGCATATAGCCCTCATTGGGTGCAATGGAGAGCATGACAAGGTCGTCCTTGCAGAACAGGGGCGTGCCGTCCTCGGCGGTTTCTGTGGCATTCACCACCGTGACTGTGCCGTTTTCACTGCTTGCAGCCGTTACCCTGTACTGCGGTGCACCGGCCACCGTTACCTCTACCGTAACCGTCTGCAAGGCTTCCTGCTCCGGTGGGACGACAATGTCTGTGCCTGACAGATCCAGCGTCCCGGTCACGGTAAAGTGCTGCTCCCGTTTGGCCGCTGGAACATAGTCCGCCGCCTCGTCCCATTTGACCGGAACCGAAACGCTCTGATTCCCACTGGCCGCCGTCCGGACGGTGACCGTGGCAGGCAGCGATTCAGACAGCACCGCGCCATGCGGGAGCTTCTGCTCGTCGAGCGTATCGACATGGGCCAGCGTGTTCCAGCGGACCTTGTTTTTCAGATAGAAAATCGTATTTCCACAGGAGTCTCTGATATAAATATTGTGGTAGACATTGTCGTCCATGTCCGCCGGGATCGTATAAATGCCGTTTTCATCCGGCTTCAGAACCGTTTGGCCGTCCTGCACCGTAACCGGCGTCTCGTCATGCACCTTGAACTGCAAATTGCCCCAGTAGGTCGTGCCTTCCACCGCGGCTGTGCTCGAATTGGCTTTGCCTTCCAGCTCCTTGCCGGAGGGATGCACTGTGGCCGCCGGATCTGAGCAGTCCAGTATGAGCTTCGGGGAGGAGACGTATTTCGTCCCCACCTCATTTGTAGCCTTGGCGTAGACATACCACTCGCCATGGTAGTCCTCAAAGGAGGGACCTATGAGGGTAAGACTCCAAGATTCCGAATTGTATTTATACCATTTAATGCTGCCTTTGTCATCCAGCTCCTTCAGCTCCTTTAGTGTATAGCGCGTGGCCGTTTCAAAATAGTAGCTGGTTTCGTCAGATGAAATCCCAAGACTCACAGCATAGCCCTCTCCGTACTTGTCTACCGGATCGACATAGCAGAATTCATCCGGCGCATCCGCACGATAGTCCCAAAAGCTTTTGTTTCCTACACGAACCGTCAGCGTAGGCAGTTCCGTTTTCGGGATCACCAGCAAAAACTTCCGGTTCGAGTTGATGATGCCGAGGTTATAGTAATTATTCTCCCCGCGGCTTATTTTGATGTCCTCGTTATCCCAGTCGACAAAATAGGCTTCCTTCGGCAGATGATCGAACGGCAGTTCCAGTTCAGACCCGTGCGGCACGCCAAGGTGGAGGATCGTGCTGCTCGGGTCGTTTCTGTCACTCAGGATCAGGACCCGGTGCCTTCTGTACAGAGTTATCTTTGTTGTGGTGCTGTTGCCCGCATTATCCGTAGCAACGACCTCATACACAAGTCCTTCGTCATTGTTGCCGCCGTCCGGCGCGGTCAGCTGATAAGCCTGTCCGGTCTGCACGGTCTGCTCCTCACCGTTGATCGTCACAGACTTGACGCCGGAGGACACCTCCTTGTCTCTCACCGGGTCGCTGACTGTGAAGCTGATCGTACCGGGCTGCCCGTCGTCGGTGTCGTCGGCGGTATACTCCATTCCATTCGCAATTCCCTCGGTCACCGGAGGCGTGGTGTCCTTCGCCGACACAACCCCGCATACGGTGCACTTCTTTTCCTGGTTTTCCCACTCTCCGGGAATATGCTCACCGTCCGGTACAGGTCCACGCTCTAGCGGATTCCGGGCCGGGCAGCGTGTGCATCCCCAGACATGACAGCCATTCCGGTTTTTCCAGCCGTAGGTATGGTTTCCCTCGCAGGAGGTCTCCATCATTTTCACATCAAGATCAGTGATCGCCCATCCGTAGTTCTGCGTGTATGGCAGAGTCAGCAGTGACAGGTCAATCATTCCGTCGCTGTCCGGAATCAGGAAATCAGTGAGATGCATGAAGTAGCTCGGTTTCCCATCCGTTCTGAGCGCGTAACCGTTAGCCGTCAGCATGACGATCTTTCCATCCTTTGAGCCGACCTTTATCCGGTCGTTCGTCGCGATCGACGGATCCGCCACGAGCTCATCCGGTTTGTAAACAATGTCGCCGTAGCCGACAGCCGCCGCGTCCGAGCCGTTGCTGCGGTAATTGGTCGACAGATTCAGGGTAGCGTCGGTAAGGGTTATGTCCATTCCGCGGCACCAGCGGCCGCCGCCTATCGCCGCTCCGTAGTGTCCCGTCGCCGTAACAAAGCCGCCCGTCACCGTGATATCACGGGCGGGGACATACTGCCCGCCGCCGATACCCGCGCCGTTGTGGCCGCCTTTAGCCGTGACCGTGCCGCCGGAGATGTAGATATCGTGGGCGGCGTTGATGCCATTCATGTCCTGCTCCGTTGTCCAGCAGCCACCGCCGATACCAGCGCCTCCCTCACCGCCTTGAGCGCTGACTG
>ULUE01078832.1_pt1 | contig 18846 bp, 9 predicted proteins | sample 1958211 | NCBI WGS metagenome assembly ULUE01 (sample SAMEA4835752, study PRJEB28245) | human gut metagenome | biome: gut microbiome; material: fecal sample | place: Denmark | collected 2008 | reverse complement strand
TTGCGCAAAATACCGAGGTTGCGAAAGAAAATGCGGCTCAGCGCAAAAAAAAGACTGCAAAACAGGTGGAAGAAACAAAGCCTAAAAAGATAAAGGCTGTTGAAAAGACGACAGAAACAACCGAAAAAACCACCAAAAAAGCAGCAGAAACAAAGAAAACAGAGAAACATACAGTTGAACAGTCCGAAAAAGGCGGCGAAACGGTTAAAAAGGCTGAAACTACTACCAGCAAGCAGCAGGAAATTAACAAATTGAAAGAAAGCCCCGTCGCGACGGAGCGCGTTATGGGCGAACTGTGCGATTTAGGCGTTGTTGATTACGATAAGGCTATCAACACGCCCGACGGACAGAATATAGACGTTGTTGCAGAGTATGCAATGGGCGATTTATCCGATTATGAACGGCAGGGTTTATATTCGGCAAAATCTCTGGCAAAAGCAATTTCCGAGCACGCCGACGAAATACGCGCAGGTAAAAAGCCTTACGTCGAAATTATGGATAGGGCAATCGAACTCGACGGCAAGAAAATGCCGAAATGGTATAAAGAGCAATACCATTCACAAAGCGCGGAAAGCACTGAACGGGCGGCGGCTAAGCCTACTAAAAAGAGCGAAACGTCAGGGGAAAAGACTACTGCGAAGAAAAGACCTAAACTCGATAAAGCGCGTGAAAGGCTCGTTTCCTTAACATTATCAAAAGACGTTCGGGAAAATTTACACGGCGCGTATGTTATGAACGGCGTTCAATATGTGAGCGACGGTTATTTTTGTGCAGCCTACACAGATACCGTAGGAGGACTTACCGAGGCAAAAGGCGGCATTGATTTCGGCAAAATTTTGGATAAATACAGAAATAGCACAGATATGCGCGAGGTTATTATAGACGCAGACGCTATCCGTGCGGTTGTTCCTGCAAAAAAGTCCGAATTATCAATAAGCAAAATAGGCGACACTTATTATAACACAAAACTTGTAAGCCGAGTTATCGACACAATCGACAGTCCGCAGACGTTTCTTACAGAACATAAGCAAACAAAAGACGGTTTTAATATAGACGTGCTGTATATCAAAGGCAAAAACGGCGACGCTTGCATTATGCCTATGAACGGCGTAAGAATTAAAAACGATAATGTAAAAATTGATTATACCGCGTCTTTTGCTGACGGAACGCAAACTGCCGCTCAGACCGCGCAAGTTGCAAAGCCAGTCAAACAGCCGAAAGTGAAGAAACAAGCCGAAACCGCAAGCAAGACGGAAACAGCGGATAAAATCACTGATTCGGAACTTAAAAAAGGTTTTGCCGACGGTAAAGGATATAAAGAGTTCACGGTTAAAGAATTTCATTCTTTATCGAAAGACGTACAGGCTTATTTTAAGAGCAAAGAGGCGTATTCTAAGAGTAAAAAAGGAAATGGTAAGTCGATTGTGCTTGTTCAAAGCGGCGAGTATTACTATGCTCTTTTTAATGACGCGACGACCGTCGCTGACACGCTTTCTCTTACGCTTATCGGTAAAGATTCAAAAGCGTACAGCGAACGTATCAAAATGGCAGGTTTTTCCGTTGCTAAATTTGACGAAATGCAGTCAAAACTTGCCGCTGCTGGTTATGACGTTATAAAAACGAGCGTAGACAATCAGGGTGCAGGCACGTTGTATCAGGCAAAAACAGCCGATAGCACGACGAAAGAAGTCGCCGCGACCGACGCAACCGCAAAAAATGCTAAAACGACCAAAAAACAGGCTGATTTCGGCGAGAAAATAGGCGGTGCGCGTAAGGACGAATGGGCGGCGCGAGGGCTTACCTCTGCCGATATGGAGGGTATGAACGCCCGCGAAATTCAGAAGTACGCAAAGAAAGAACGCGTGTGGAAACGCCCGAACTGGGAGCAGGCTGTTGCTGACGGTGGCGATAGGGGTTTATTGTATGCTCAAAACGAAATTTATAAGTCTTTGAACGCAACACCGTCCTCTGCTTTCAGTTATCGGAATAAGTCCGAGGCAGATATTCTTTCTGCCGCAAGACTTTATGCCGACGAAATTACTGAGATTCGGAAAATGGCAGAAAACGCCAAAACCGCCGAAGATTTCAAGGATATGGGTACAAAGTGGATAACCGAAAAAGGCTATGCCGAACTTAAAAACGGTCGCTTGACGTGGACGGATAAATATTATCGCAGCCCTGCTCTTTACGGCTCGAATTATTTAGTTGCCGTAGATAAAATGGCGCAACGTTTTAATATTCTCGGAGAGCGTGCTTTAATGGAGGGGTTCGGTGTTCCGTCCGACAGTAAATTGCCACGCGGATATGAAATTCGCAAAACCGCCGATTCTTTTTATGGAAGTAAAGCGGAAACAGGAAATTATTATATCGTCAAAAGCGGCTATCGCGTTGCCGTAGGTTTTAACACGATTGAAGAGGCTATCGCTTACGGTAAAGAGCATTTTGGATCGGCTACGGCGGCAGCAAAAGCGGGTAAACAGAGATATGTACCCGAGCAACTTTCGGAAGTGCACCGTGATGGGCTTGATTACCGTCAGGGCAGGGATATTGCAGGCGACGATTATATACGCGATTTCGGAATAAAAGGCGGCGAATTTGGCAACTGGCTTTCCGAACTCGACAGAAAAACCTCGCTTAATTACGGCTACGACGCATTTTGCGATTTAGCAGACGCACTCGGTATGGAAAAGACGGATATTTCGCTTAACGGAACGCTTAATATCGGTTTCGGCTCTCGCGGTCAGGGCTTGACGGGGGCAGCGGCACATTATGAGCCGCTGAGAAAAGTTATAAACCTCACGAAAATGAATGGTGCGGGCTCTCTTGCTCACGAGTGGTGGCACGCGTTCGAGGACTATATTTCTGGCGATACGAATCAGTCCGAAATGTCGAGCAATTTCAGTAAATTACCGAAAAATACAAGAGCCGCCGCAACCGAACTTGTAAACACTATGCTTTACCGCGACGGCACGGTGGAAGAAAACGCTCTTGCGAGCCAAAAACAAGCGGATAGATACCAGCAGCGGCTGAAATATTATCTTGACAATAATTTTGCGGTATTAAACGGCAAAATGAGCAAGGAAACAATGCAAAATTATGTCAATCAAAAGTATTACAAGCGTATGGCAACCGAGGCAGATTTCAAACGATTTGCCGAACTTACAGAGCAGGCGAGAAAAGGCGACGCTCAGGCTCTTGCTAAATTCTATGACAACAAACGTTCTGTTGTGGACGATTTAAGCGATTTGAAGAAAGAAATAACAGGCAAGGGCTTAGCGAAAGAAGATAGGCTCGCGCTTGCGCACGCCGTTCAGGACGCAGGTTTAACGCCAGACGTTAAAGTAAAAGAAAAAACGGAATACTACAAAGACGCGCTGAAAATAAGTGCAACGCATAGTAAAGACGGTGGGTATTGGGAATCCAACTGTGAAATGCTTGCAAGGGCGTTTGCGTCGTATATAACCGACAAGACGGCAAAGTCCAACGATTACCTTTCTGGACATTCCGAGGGGGCTGTTTTAGCCGACGGAACAGTAGCGTATATTATGCCGCGCGGCGAAGAAAGGACGCGTATAAATGCGGCTTTCGATAAATTGTTTGCAGCGGCAAAAGAGGACGGGCTTATTCACGAGAATACGTCCGAAAAACCGAAAAATAAATCTCGTTATGCGCTTTCGGAACGAGCAGAACTCAATAGCCAACCCGCAGGAAATAAGAGCCAGACCTTAAAACCGCTTGAAATGAAACGCGCTGAAATTTACGCAAGAAACAACGTAAAAGGCTACGAAAACCTTTCTTACGGCGAGAAGTTAGAGGTTGAGTGGACTATCGCCTCTGGGTGGCGTTACGGCGTGGATAACGTAAAAATAAAGCAAATGGCACAAATTGCTGCCGATATTGGCACTGGCATAGGGTTTGCGAATATTTCCGCTAAGAGCAGCGACGGTAAAGCAAAAGCCGTTGACGGCGTATGTTATTCGCGCAGCGGGCATAATACAATTTATTTAAGCCCCGACAGCGTAAATTCCGTAGAAAAAATCACTCTTGAAGAACTTGCGCACGCTTTCGAGGGAACAGAGGGATATTCGGATATAGCAAAAATGGCAACCGAGTATTACGACGCGCGCCCCGCAGAAAAGGCGAAAATCGAGAATGCGTATAAGGAACTCTACAAGAACGAAGAGGCTTTGTTTGCAGAGGAAATTTTACCGTCCGAACTTACGGCGCATTATGTGAGAGAAATGCTCGAAAATCGCAATATGCTTGCAAAACTTACGGCAGAAAAACCGACGTTTATACAGCGTTGTCTAAACTGGCTTAAAGGTTTTAAGAAAAAAGCCGCCGCCGATACGGCGGTTGCGGCAGACGTACAAATTCTCGAAAACAGATTTAAGACGTTGTATAATCAAAATAAGGGTAAAATTGCAAATGGCATTGCAAATATAAGCCGAATGAGTATAGCGTCTATTGACGGCAAAGATACAGTTATTGTCGATACCGACCAGCATATTTTTGACGGCGTACAACGCGAAGAACTTGGTAACGTTGCAAGAAAATATATTCAAGAACGTTTCAGAGGCAAAACTATTGACGGAACGACGTATAGCAGAATATCCGAAAAAGAATATACCCACTCAAAAGACACACAAAGACTGTTTAATCAGAGCGGTTCGGAATATTCGGCAAAAATGCGAGCGTCAACGGAACTTATAAACCTTGTAAAGACAGGCGAACTTATCGGGCACGAAAGCGCAAAGCATACAAAACCTGTAAATGCTGGCGGTTTCAACAGGTATAATGTGTCTTTTATTCTTGACGGGAAAACGTTTAAGGGCGAATTGCTTATCGCGCAGGGCAGCAACAATGTTGCCACTTTTTACGATATTGTAAAAATAAAAGAGAGCAATTCGACCAGTAACAACACACAGGTTGCAGGGCGGTCGAACGCTCTCTCTGATAATAGTATATCCAAAAACAACGAAAAAGTCAACAAGAAATATGCTTTATCGTCTAAAATGGATTCAGAGGGGCGAGTTTTATCTGCCGAACAGCAAAAATATTTTGCAGATAGTAAAGTTACCGACAACGACGGAAATTTGCTTGTAGTATATCACGGCACGAATAATGATTTTTACACGTTTGATAGTGGCAGAGTGGGTAAAGGCATAGACCAGTTTGGCTCGGGTTACTACTTTACTACAAATAAAGACCACGCAGGGGCTTACGGAAACAGGACGATAGAGGGTTACTTGAATCTTAAAAACCCGTTTATTATTGAGGTGGGCGATAACGGCGGTACAATAGATCAATTTTATAGACAGCCCGTAACGCAATCTCAGGCAGAGAAAATACTTAAAATGCACCCAGATATTTATAGCACGGAAGATAGCCCTTTGGGTAATTATAGCGAGAGATATTGGACGGAAGGTGCTACCGAATCGGTCATTAAAGAAGTTGCCGCACAAATGGACGAAATCGGAATGTTTACCGATAACACAATGTTTGGATATTACCCGAACGAGTTGAACGCCGCCATAAAGAAAGTGTTAGGTTATGACGGTATTCAGGTCAATTACGGCAAATATGAAAAATATTACATTGCGTGGGAACAAAACCAGATAAAAGACGTAACAAACACAAGCCCCACTACCGCAGCAGATATTCGTTACGCTCTTTCCGAAGAACAACAGGCTAAACTCGACAGCACGAAAGGAGCAGATAAGGTTATGACGGAATTGCCGAACAGCAGAGTTTCGGTTAAAGACGTTATAACCAAAGAGGCTACAAAAGAGCAGTTTGCAGAACAAGTTAAGAGCGACACGAAACAGTATAAAGAGGGGTTCCAAATCGCTATGACGAACGCGCAGGCTGGTGTTGAAAGGGTTATGCGCGAGGTGGGTGTTCAGGACGCTACCGCAGTAACGAACTACGTCAGAGCGGGCAAAAACGCTGGTATGAACGCACTCGATATAGAGGGCGCACAGTTTAGTCTTGACGGCGAAACACGTTTAGGCGAATCGTGGGGCAAAATCTGGCAACCGATATATGCGCTCGATAAAAAAGACGGGCAGGCTTACGCAAAATTTCAGGAATATTTGTTGCATTATCACAATATCGACCGTATGGCGGTGGGGAAACCCGTGTTTGGCGAGAACGTAACGGCAGCAGATAGCCGCGCGGCGATAGCGCAGATTGAATCGGTTTATCCGCAGTTTAAGAAAATTGCAGAAAAAGTATGGAAATTCAATGACAACAACTTGCAACTTTCGGTTGATAGCGGTATGTATTCGCAGGAATACGCAGACCACCTTAGGGAACTTTATCCGCACTATGTTCCGACGCTTAGAGAAGAACACGCAGGCGGTATCGCAACCATACAGGGCAAGAACAATATTCGCGTAAACAATGCAAAAAAACAAGCAATCGGCGCAGATACTCGTATTTTGCCGATAGACGATACCGTTGCCCAGCAGACTTTACAAAAATATGCGTCGGCAAGAACAAATAAATTGCTTGTAGACGTACTTAACGGGAAAGCGCACGACGAGTTCAGAGTTGTTTCGTCAGAGGACGCAAGCATTGACGTTGATACCGATACGCTTGTAAAAACCTTTGAGGATAAAACAAAGAATACACACCAGATAACATTTTATCACGACGGTAAACGTGTTACGGTGGAAACGTCGCGTAATTTCTACAAAGGTATTGAGGCGTTTCAGCCGTCTGGCGATAGCGCGTTTAACAATGCTATTCTTAACGGTGCGGCGAAATTAAACTCTGCCTTTAAGAAACTTGTTACGTCCTTTAACCCGTTCTTCTCATTCTTCCGTAACCCGATACGAGATATTCAGGACGCAGGACTTTATACTCGCTATCCGCTCAGAAAGTTCGCTGCGGCATATATGGAGGCAAGAAAGCAAATTGCAAGTAACGGCGTTTACTGGCAAGAGGCAAAGGCGGCGGGTATTACTTCTGCAAGCGTATATGACTACGAAAAAGGCTTAAATTACAAAAATATGAACGCTATCCAGAAAGCAGGGCAAAAAGTAGAGGCAGCCTCGAACGCTATCGAAATGGCACCCAGACTTGCAGAATATATTTGCTCGCGTGAGGCTGGTTTATCCGTTCAGGAATCGCTTTTGAGAGCGCAAGACGTTACTACGAACTTCGGTAGAGGAGGTATATTCGCAAAGAAACTTAATGCAACGATTATGCCGTTCTTAAACCCCGCAATTCAGGGCTTTTCAAAAATGGTAAGAGCCTATACAGGTAAGGACGCGGCGCAATCGTGGATAAATCTTATCGTTCGTAGTGTTATGCTCGGCATAGCGGCAACCGCTCTTAATGATTTGCTGCACGACGATGACGAAGATTACAACAATCTTTCCGATTACGTTAAAGAAAACAACTATGTGTTGTCTTTTGGCGACGGTAATTTCCTTAAAATTCCGAAAGGCAGAGTGGTAAGCGTATTCGGCGGCGCGTATCTACGCTCGAAGTGGTATGCGCAGGGCGACGAGGACGCGTGGGAGGGGTATTTAAGCAATATAGCCTCTTCGGTTACACCTGTTGACAATTTTACGCGTACTATTTTTAGTCCGATTACGGATATAAAAACAAATACGACGTGGTATGGCGGTACTATCGAGGGGCAGAAGTTTGCAAATACGAAACCCTCCGAACGCTATGACGAAAGCACGAGCAATATAGCAATCTGGCTCGGAAAAGTATTCAACTATTCCCCCAAAAAGATTGATTACCTGCTCGACCAGTATGGCGGTATTGTAACGGATATTGTTTTGCCTGCAACTACTATGCAAGCAGAAAGCGGCATTGTATCGAAAAACTTGCTTGCAAATTCTACGATAAATAGCAGGTGGAGCACAGAATTTTATTCGCAGATAGAGAAATACACCTATAAAAAAACCGACGGCGACGCAAAGGCGAAAGCGACGGTTAAATATCTGAACAGTATTAAAAGCACGATTTCGGATATGTACACGCAAAAACGCCAGATCCAGACTAATACGGCATTATCAAAAGACGAAAGATTAAGCCAAACACAGATTATTCAGGCTGCTATAAATGCTTTAATGAAAGACAGTTTGACAAATGCAAAGTATTTATACGAAGAACTCGGCAAATACGACCTTTCTGATAACAATTTCGATATGAGTTATCTCGACGCGATAAGTACCGTGGTAGGCGCAGAATATGCGTTAAAATCGTATAATAAAACCGTGTATGAAAAGGCTGCAAACCTTAACAAACTCGGCATAGGTTACGATACATATTACGATTATTATTTTGCAACGAAAAGTATCGAGGCAGACGTTACGTCAAGCGGCAAAACTATAAGCGGATCTCGGAAACAAAAGTTGATACAATATACAATGTCAACCGATTTGGATATGGTGCAAAAACTCATTCTTATTATGAGTTCGGGTTACTCGATATCCGACGGCGATATTTCGGGCGTGTCGGCAAAGCAAGTAAAACGTGTTGTAGCGCAGTACATTGCAAAATCTGGGCTTTCTTCCGAAGAAAAAACCGCACTTGCAAAAATGTGCGGGCTTACGGTAAGAAATGGCAGGGTATATCTTGCATAAAAGAAAACTGGCACTTTTCGGAGTGCCCGTTTTTTATAAGTTATTTTCTTTCCCATTTTGCATAAAGCGTCATATCGCCCTTAACCGTATCTATTGCAGGGTTCCATTGATAAGTATAACTCTTATCGGTGTACCAGCCGCAAAAGGTAACATATTCGGGCGAGGGAACGTCGATAGTGCCGACTATGCCGTCCTTTTCAACCTTTATTGTGAAAGTTTTGTTGTATTTATCCGCATTTAATTGAGCGTAAATACCTTGACTGTTAGTAGTTTCGACTGGTGTCGAAACAATCGTAACGGTGCAAGTTTTCTTGCAGCCAGTTAAAAAGCAGCAAATAAATAAGATTGTACAGATTGTCGCAAGAAAGCGTTTTTTCATATTCCTATGTCCTCCTAATTTATATTTTTAATATTGCTACCACTATAATCAAAACAAACAATAAAAAGAAATAGCCTAACAGTCCTAAGACATTATCCCAGTAGTCGCTTTTGTCATATCGCCTATGCCCGATTAAAGGTAGTATCAATATAAGGGCTATAAAAAGCAGTAGTATCTTCATTGTTGCCCCTGAAAATAAAAAGTGCGCCGACCAAAGCCAGCGCACAAAAAACGCAAACTTCGTCGTCGCCAAACAACTTACAAAGATATATGTATGTAACTCTATCCCGTAAAATCTGCGTTTTTATCAAATTTGATTTGGAATAGAGTTGTCGCGTAAAATAACGCAATCTGCGCCCTTTCTTTGTAAAAAGAGCGCGATTTATTTTCTTTTGTAAGTTATTTGGCTATTTTATTATAGCATAACGATATTATTTTTGCAATGAAAAACGAGGTGTCTAACATTGTTAAACTTGTATTTTTTGCTTAAATCTTTTGAAAAGACGAGTAAATTAACGACACACAATATTTTTCGGGTACAATTTTGAGTAAATAGTATGATATAATTACAATGCAAAACGGCGTAAAGGAGCATAATATGGCTTTTCAACTTGAAGAAATTCCAAAAGATACGGAAGTAAAAAAGGCGATTTGCCCGCATTGTAAAAAGACGATACACGCAGTCGGTTTTACGAAAGGCAGTAAATGTCAGGGAATAACCGTTGTTTGTAAGTTCTGCGGGCGTATTTATTCCATAAAAGCCGATTAGCAAAAATTGCATACACACATTTAGTGCCAAAGTCCGAAGAGATTTGAGCCCCCACTCTTGCCAGTAAGAGTATCGGGGGCTCATTTTCTTTTTATAAAAATTCTCAAAAAGGAGGTTGTTAGTTATGCAGAAACGCGGAAATAAGGGAAACCCCTACGCCACTAACAAGGGTGGCATTATCAGAGCACCTAAGCCCGTAACCGACCAGCCTAAGGCTACGGTCGTTAAAGGCTCCGACCTTAGAAACGGAAAGAAATCGAAATAAGCCAAAGGAGGAACACATAAATGGCTGGCGAAATTGACAAAAAGAATCTATCGCTTTTAGACGACGAAGATACCGACGGTAGTGAGGAAATCGAGAACGACGAGGATTTTGACCTTGACGGCGATTCAGACGAGGAACTCGGTGCGGCTACCGACGAAGAATCGGAAACAGACGAAAGCGAAGAGATCGACGACGAGGTAGATCTTGACGAGGACGACGAACTGGACGAATCCGAAAACTCAGACGAGCAAAACGGCGAAAAGGTCGGCTCGAACGATAGCGGCGAGGATAATAACAGCACCGCCGCCGATAGTCAGGAAGAAAAGGACGCTATCATAGAAAACCTTAAAAAGCAAAACAGCAAATTCCGCGCTCAGGCGAAAGAAACGCTGGAAAAACTCGGCTTTAAGGTTGACGGGGATAACGTTGAGGAGGCATTAGAGCAAGCAGCAGCGGAATCGGACGGCGTGAGCCTTGAAGAATACCGCAAAACAAAGGACGACGCAGCAGAAGTTGAACAGGCTCGTGAAACGCTTAGGCGGCAAAAATTTGAAACGCTTGCGGCAAACGACCTTGCCGAACTTAAAAAATCGTTCCCAGACCTGCTTGAAACTAAGCAGATTAAAGACGCTTTTACGAATATCGACGAATTTGCAAAATTCGGGCGGCTCAGAGATAGCGGGATAGACGCAAAAACCGCTTATTTAGCAGTTAAAGGTAATGACGTAAGAGCGAAACAGTCCGCAGCGGCGACACAAAAGGCGGTAAACGACGGGAAAAATCACATAACGTCCGTCGCGCCGAAAAAAGCGGCGGGCGACGGTATTACAATGCCGAAATCTACTCTTAAAGAGTGGCGGGAAATGTTCCCGCGCAAAACGGATAAAGAGATTATCCAACTTTACAAAAAAACTTTATAAGGAGCAAACACAATGTTTAATCTTAAAAAAATTATTAACGGTAGAATGAATGTTCCCGAAATGGAACTTTTGCCCGTAACCGCGAGCGAAAGTTTTGTTATGGGCGAGGCACTCGTTCTTTCCAGCGGAAAACTGACGAAAGCCAGCGGTACCACGAAACCCACTCACATTGCGGCGAAAGATTATGTCGCGCCCGCGTCTGGGGCTGAAAAATTGCCTTGTTACAGAATTGCAAAAAATATGGTTTTTGCCGTTCCCGTAACTTATTCCAGTACGGCGGTTGCGGTTGTTCTCGGCAGCAAAGTAACCGTTGACAGCGACGGTTTAGGCGTTACGGACGTAACCACCAGCGGCGTTGCGACTGTTGTCGATACTCTCGACGCGAAAACTGCTGCTGGCGACGAAATCGAAGTAATCTTCGAGTAATTAACAGGAGGCATAGAAATGAGTATTATTTTCTCTAAACTTGCGGGTACGAACGACCCGTATATCGGAAAATTTGAACACCCGATTAAGGCACTTATCGAAAACGAGAGCAACGAACTCGAAAAAAAGAAAACCCTGCTCGACGTTCTTTATAACGTCGAAAAATCGAAACGTTACGCCGAAACCGTAATGGGACAAGGCGACTTTGGTTTATTCCAGAGCGCGAAAGAGGGCGCAGGTGCGGAAAATGACGCACCCGAAAGTGGTTTCAAAAAGACGATTGAGCACATTCCCTTTATGAAAGAATTTACTATCACAAAGGAAATGCTCGACGACGCAAAATTCGGACTTCCCGCAGAGTTCAGAAACAGACCGAAAGGGTTTATCCGTGCGTATTACAGAACGCGCGTTAAACTCGGCGCGTGGGCTTTGGCTCACGGCACGAGCACGAGCGGTACGTTTAATAAGGCTACCGTTGATTTGACCGTCGGCGACGGGTTGCCGCTTTTCCACAATGCGCATAAATTTGCCACTACGAAATTCAAAGGCAAAACGCAGTCGAATTTCTATTACGACGATAAACTTTGCGGCGATACCGCGAAACTTGAAAAATCTCTTGGTATTCTCGCAAACAAAATGCGTAACTTTAAGGACGAAAACGGCGAAACTCTCGGATATACGCCTGATATTATCGTATTACCGTCCAACCGCCCCGAACTCGAAATCGACGTTAAAAAGGTTATCGGTTCGGAAAGAACGACGGGAACGGACTACAACGATATTAACACGCAGTACGGCAACTGGACTATCGTAATTCTTGACGGCTGGGAAACCGACGACGACAGATTTATGCTTATGTCCTCCGAGGCAAACGAGAATTTGCTCGGAAATATGTTCTACAACCGTGTTGCGCTCGATATTAAGAGCGAGGTTGACATTCATACCCGTAACCTTATCTACAACGGTTACTGCCGTATGGGCATAGGTTTCTCGAACTGGAAACATATTTTGCTTGCCGTCAAATCTTCGTCCGCAGTTACCAACGCCACTGATTTGGCACTTGCTTAATCTAAACTCGCAGTCGCCCGCGCTTTCCCCGCTTTGCAACGCTGCGATTTAGGCTTTCAGCGGGGCTTGTAGTTATGAGATACGAGCCCCGTCTGAAAATATTTAAGGAGGTTTTGTAATGACCATAAAAGAACTCTACGATTCCGTAGCGCAGTTAGGCTTTGAAACCTCGCTCGAAGATAACGACAGATTTTACTTAGCCGTAAACAGGGCTATTATTCAGATAAATCGGTTAAGACCGAAAACAAAAGTATACGAATTAAGCCATTTCCCGATAGATAACTTACTCGGAAATGACAAGGGTGAGCCCGTCAGTAATGACGACGAGGCTCTTATTTTCGTTGCCGACGGTGCAAAGGCTTATTATTTTGAGTGCAGCGGCAACGGAACTTTAATTATTGAAAAAAATATTGCTGGCGACGAATGGGCTGTAATAGGCTCGGAAACTCTGACGAGTGCCGACGGCAGTTTTACCAAATACAGAGGTTTTATCAAAGACGGCAGCGATTTTTATACTGGAACTGTACGTTTGCGTTTTGCTGGCGATTATGTTTTGTGGGTAAAAAACGTTGCAATGTATGATAAATTGCGCTCTGAAAAAGTAACGGATATTCCCGATTTTTCGGAATACGTTGCTTATGATTTTGTCAGCCTCGCAAACGATTTCGCCTCGTTTGTGCGTCCTCCGATAGCGGACGCGGGGCAAAGTAAGGGCTTTGTGCTTGATTCAGATTATTTTGTATCTGGCGACGCAACGCTCCTTATTCCCGCGTCTGTTAAAGGCTCATATAGCGTTAGGTATAACAAAAAAATCGCGTCAATCAATCAGGACGAAAACGCAGAAACGACGAATATCGACCTTGACGACGATTTGTGCGCGATTTTACCTAACCTTGTGGCGGCTTATATCTGGGTTGACGACGAGCCTACAAAAGCAGAGTATTATCTCTCGCTTTACCGTGAACAGGCAGCCGAAATTTATGCTACCGCAAAGAAATTAGAGCCTGTTGTTTACAGAAACAGAAACGGGTGGTAGGGTATGGCGTATTCATTCAAAACAAGGGAAAATCTCAGCAAAGGAACGACTGAGTATAACAGATATTACGGCAATTTCAGAGGCGTTGACTTTTCCAACGACCATACGCAAGTCAACCCGTCGCGCCTTGCTTATGCTGTAAATATGTACAAAGATTATCGCAGCAAACAGGGTGTCGCACTGGAAACCGTTGCGGGCTTTCGTAAACGCTGCCATTTCGCAAAAAAGCCGACAATCGACGCAAACGGCAAAGCGACAGGCTTATTCACGGAAACCAGCGAAAAAGAAATTTACGGCATTATCTATTTTCAGCATAAGTCAGACGATACCGTAAAAACAAGCGTACTTATTCATAGCGGGAAACGCCTCTATTTGTGGCGTAATTACCCGTTATCAATGAATGTACCGACGGTAGGTAAAATAACGCTCTCAGAGCCTGTTTCGGCGGTCGAAACGAACGGCGCAACTATTAAAACATTCAGAGTTGTGCTGCCTTTTTCCTGCGACGCAGTAATCGGTTTACATAGGCAGACGGGCGAAGATATTACGCTCAATATTTCAAAGTATACAGCGTCGAGCAAAACGCTGGAAATCGTAAGTTCCGAACTGCTTGCAGAGGAAATGCTCGATATTTCGTATTATGAGGGTGTATCAAAGGATAGTGATTTGCTTTTTTCGTCTATGAACGAACACAAGAGCCAGCACTTTGTTTTTAATAACAGGCTGTATATTCTTGACGGCAAAAATTATCTTGTGTACGACGGCAGCAGCATTTCTCAGGTAAAAAACTCTGCGTATATACCGACGACGTATATCGGTATAGTTCCTGCTGGCGAAAATGCGAATATAGGTACAGAATACGAACAACGCAATATCCTCACGCCGAAGTTTAAGCATACGTTTATTGCCGACGGAACGACGAAAGAATTTTTAATGAACGAGAACAATCTCGATTCCGTCATTTCTGTAAATGTTTATGGTACGGCTAAAACGGTAAGCACCGATTATACGGTAGACCTTACCAACGGCAAAATAACGTTTACTTCCGCCCCCGCCAAACCCGAAGATTCGGGCTATGAGCAAGGCTATGCAGGCATTGAGATAACAGCGTCAAAAGTATATACGTCAATAGACGGTGTAGCCGAAAATATGTCGGACATTTCGGAGTTGATTTCAAAGTGTACGCTTTGTACAACTTACGACGGCAGAGTCTTCTGTACTGGAAACCCAGATTATCCGAATTACGTTTTTTATTGCGGCAGAAACAGTACAGGGTATGCAGATCCGTCTTATTTCGGTATTCTCAACTATATGCAAGACGGCGTAGGTTTGTCGCCCATAACTGGCATTATGTGCGTTTCAGATACGCTTATGGTGCTCAAAGCAGATACTCAGCAGGATAGTTCGATTTATTTTCATACGGCTACAAACAGCAATCAAAATTTGCTGCCGCGCATTTATCCGTCTGTTCAGGGTTTGTCTGGGCTGGGTTGTGTCGGGGCGTGCTGCAATTTCCTTGACGATCCGATTTTTATTTCTCGGCTTGGCGTTGAGGGTGTTTCGCAGTTAAAAATATCGTCCGAAAGAGCGAACGAGCATAGGTCTTACCTTATTGACGCAAAACTCGTAAATTCCGAACTGAAAAACTGCGTGCTTGAAGAGTGGGGAGGCTATTTGTGCCTTTTGGTAGACGGAAATATTTTCCTTGCCGACAGCAGGCAAAAATACGCCGACGAAACCGGGGCTTTGCAATACGAGTGGTATTATTTGGAGGGTATCGGCGTTTACGACGGGCAATACAAAGAGTATCATTATTCAAGCATTTTACCGAATGAGTTTAGAGATATAAAAATCACTCACGAGGACAGGGAATATAATATCGAACTTGCGGAGGCAGTGTATTATTCCGACACCGACGAAACGAAAGACTTGCGAGGTGCAGTCGCGAACTCGGCAGACGATAAAGGCAACGAAAGCCGTCAGGTATATTCACAGTTTGTAACGGCGAATTTCAACGGTATGGAAATACAAGTAAATATTTTTTACACCATTCACGAAGTCGTTGACATTTTCACGAATACGGTAAAAGAAAGGCATTTGTATTTATGCGAAGAATACGGCAACTACACGGGCGGTATTTTCCGAAAAGCAACTACGTTAAGTTCGATAGACGATAATTTGTTCTTTGGCTGCGTAAACGGCGTTGTATGTTCTTTTAATTTCGACCAAAGAAACGACGACGGCGAACTGCCGCCAAAAACGTATAATTTCGACGAAAGGACGATTTTCAGCGGGTGCGCCACGCTTATGGATAACTGCCAGATTCCGCACCTTACAAAAACCACGATAAAGCGTTCTACGGTTATAAAAACAAAATCTTTCAGAAATTCGGCTGCAAAGATAAAAGTCAGAACAAACAAAACACCGTACAAGCAGATAGCGCGTATCAACAGTGCGTTGTTTTCGTTTGAAGATATGGACTTTTCCGACTTCTCTTTCAATACTACCGAGCAAAGCCTTTTTGCGGTAAAAGAAAAAGAGAAACAATGGGTTGAAAAGCAGTATTTTATTTATTCCGACGAGTATCTGAAACCGTTTGCGCTCTATTATGTTTCGTTCAGATACAGAGTGGCTGGACGATATAAAGAATAAGCGAGGTAAACAATATGAGCGAAACAAAAACTTTACAAAAAATAACCTCTACGCAGATTACCAAAAACGGCGTTCAGGCGTTGGCAACGCGTCCTAATAACTCGGCGCAGTACGGACAAGGCGGTTTATCCCCACTGGAATTAAAACTGTGGTTCGATAAACTTGCCACGTTTTTGGCTGGCAAAATCAATGAAATTCAAGACGCAATCTGCGGCGAAGAGGCAGAGAGTTATATTCGCGTAGTTCTTGACGATTACGGCGTTAAAACTTTGAAAGACCTTACCGAGGCGTTCACAAGCGGTGATTTTGCGAATAAGATTCTTAAACTTTACCCCTCTGCGTCGGCAACAACGAAACAAACGCTGCAAGTGATTATAAACAGTCTTGCTGCGCAAATAAGCAGCAACGATACGGATATTGCAAATCTCGGCAATAAGAAACTCGATAAAGTAACGGCTACGAATACATATAAGCGTGCTTATATAATTATGCCCGACGGTTCGCAGGCTACCGTTCTTATTTCAGAAAGCCCTCTTGCGGGCGCAATTCCGCTCTATAACGCGAAAAATCAACTTTTCTGTGCAATTCCCACGGCAGCAAACGGCGCGGCAAATAAAGGCTACACGGACGCGCAGGACTTATTGCTTGGTTCTCAGATTGACCTTACAATAGATAAATCTACCTACAAAATGAAAGCGGTACTAAAAAACTTTGAGGGTACTGTTTTAAGTGAAAGTAAGGAAATCGACTTACCGCTCGAACAAATAATTATTAAAGGCAGTTACAACGCAGCGACGAAAAAACTTACTTTAACGCTCCGAAATAATCAAGAGGGGGTTGATAATAACTCTATTGAAATTGATATATCAGACCTTATCGACGGGCTTGTTTCCGAAACTCGAACGATAAACGGCAAGCCGCTTAGCGGCGATATTGTGCTTTCCGCAGCCGACGTAGGGGCTTACAAGAAAAGCGAAACGTATTCAATGAGCGAAATCGACCAAAAAGAAATTTACGCTCACGCGGCTTTCTGGGCGGAAGAATCGGAACACGCCCGAAACTACACAAAGGGCGGCGGTATCGACAGAAAATTCAAACTATACGACAATATGCTTGCCGCCGCTGGGTTTAGTATCGGCGTATCTCTCAACACGTCAAATTATCAACTTACTATATCCCTTAAAAACAGCGAGGGCAAAGTTTTAAGTTCGGATATGGTTGATTTGCCTATCGAAAGCCTTATATCTAACGGCTCGTATAAGAACGGAATTTTAACTCTTACGTTGCAAAGCGGCAGCGTTATAAATATCGACGTTTCCTCTCTTATAAGCGGGCTCGTTGCGGATAGCAGAAAAATCAACGGCAAGCCGCTTACTGCGGATATTGTACTTACCGCCGCTGACGTGGGGGCTGTCGCAAGCGGCGACGTTTACAAAAAAACGGAAACCTACTCGAATACAGAAATCAATAAGAAAGTTTCTGACGCTTGTCAGGAATTGAGAGTAACGATAGAAAACGAACACCAGAGCGTCGGCTCGTCTTATTATTCGGTAGAGGCTGAAAAAGCCGCTGGCTATACAAAGGGCGGCGAAATTGACAAAGCAATTAAATCAATCAACGAAAGGCTTACAAACCTTGAAAATAACAATCAATAATAACAGGAGGACAAACAATGTTATTAGAAAAAACAAAAATCTATGGCGTTGACGGCGTGGGAAAATCTACGCCTACACTTACCAGAACGGACGCTGCGGCGGGGCTTTCCTATGCTCGCGGCGTGAGTGAAATCACGAGCGACTTCGACAAGTGTTTTCCGTGGTGTGAAATGAAAGAGGTTGTGGACGAATACGGCAACGTGTTTATCCGTATACCGAAATTTTATACCAAAATTACGAAAAATGACGACGGCTCTTACAAGCACCAAATTTCTGGTTGCCGTTACGACGGGTTCGGAACTCTTTTTGTTGACGGAAAAGGCAACGAACTCGATTATATCCTTGTTGGAAAATACGAGGGCTCTTTGGTTACGTCGGGCGATAAGAACTATGACGCGCAAAATCAGAAAGTTAAGTCGAAATCGGGGCAGACCGTTCTCGTAAGTATTACAAGAGGAACGTATAGAACGCGTTGTCGCAACGTGGGTAAAGGCTATCAGCAATACGACTTTTTAATTGACGCAATCATTAAAGAGTTGTTTATGATTGAGTTTGCAACAACCAACTCGCAGAGCGTAATGCAAGGCTGGACGAACAACGAAAATACCGCCGCGCTCATTACTGGGCATACCGACCTTGTAAAAACTGCGTCGGGCTCGTGGAATACTAACCACGTTGAGGACTGCGCGACTTGCAACACGGACGGCAAGCACGCCTGCAAGTATAGAGGTATTGAAAACCCGTTCGGCAATGTCTGGAAATGGTGCGACGGTATCAATTTTGACGTTGAAAAAATTTATGTCTGCGAAGATCCTGAATTTTACGCCGACGATAAACACGACGCGCCTTATACCTATATGGGCGACAGACTTATGTCTGAGGGGTATTTGAAAGAGGTTACGCCGTTTGCTAAAAACCCTCTTTTAGGTTACGCGACCGCGATAGGCGCGGGTAGTACGACGTATTATAGCGATTATTATTACGTCAGCAACGCGGGCACCGTGTTGGGCTGCGGCGGGGGCTGGGGTCTCGGCGCGGGTGCGGGGCTCTGGGGCTGGCTTGGGTTC
>ULUE01075570.1_pt1 | contig 18943 bp, 17 predicted proteins | sample 1958211 | NCBI WGS metagenome assembly ULUE01 (sample SAMEA4835752, study PRJEB28245) | human gut metagenome | biome: gut microbiome; material: fecal sample | place: Denmark | collected 2008 | reverse complement strand
CAGCCGCTGCTGCAACACTGCATGACGTACGAGAGGCAATGCGCATCAACTACTTTGATGACGAAGCTCTGATGAACCAGCCCTACGAAAAACAAAACTAAGCATTAAACTACAATCCCCCTATTCCTTGACTGGAACAGGGGGATTTTTTGTGCGTTGCAAAGCGTAAAGCATTACTGCCTGCGGGCAAAATAAAAGACCTACGGTATTTCTACCGTAGGCCAATATTGTAATGTTATTCCTGATTCCTTACATGCAGCTGTGCCAGCGCCTGCTTAGCAGCATGCTGCTCCGAATCTTTTTTAGTGCGACCGCTACCCTCGCCGATAACAGTATCACCCAGCATTACCTGAGAGGTAAATACCTTATTGTGCTCCGGACCGGTGCTGCCTAAAAGAACATAATGAATATCTGCATCGCCGTCACGCTGCAGATACTCCTGCAAACGTGTCTTGTAATCATTAAAGATACCATGGCGACAGATGAAATCTATTTCCGACTGCATCATACCCAGCAGGTAGGTCTGTACGACCTCAAAGCCCTGATCCAGGTAGATGGCACCCAAAACAGATTCAAAAGCATCAGCCAGAATGGAGGGGCGCTCGCGTCCTCCGCTCAGCTCCTCGCCCTTACCCAGCTGCAGATAATCACCCAAATGAATCTTTTTGGCATATTCATACAGAGAGCCTTCGCAAACCAGATAAGCACGTAGCTTGGTGAGCTGGCCTTCAGCCAAATCAGGAAAGTTCTTATACATGTAGGTGCTCACGATAACGCTGAGCACGGAATCACCCAAAAACTCAATCCGCTCATTATGATGCGGTTTAGGATACTGCTTAGCTTCATGGGCATAAGATGTATGGGTTAGAGCCATATCAAGAAGCTCTAAATCATGCATATGGATACCCAGCCCCTGGCAGAAGCTCTGCAGCTGCTGTGTACGTTTTTCCTGCATTTTAATCAATCCTGCTTATTAATCAACGTATTTTTTGAATACGATAGAAGCATTGTGACCGCCAAAGCCCAGGTTATCGCTCAGTGCAACATTAACAACTTTCTTACGAGCTTCGTTCGGTACATAATCCAGATCCAGCGGACCTTCCGGATCATCCAGATCCTTATCCTTGTAGTTGATAGTCGGCGGAATGATATCGTTTTCGATAGTCATAACGGTAGCAATAGCTTCTACACCGCCGGCAGCGCCCAGCAGATGGCCAATCATGGATTTGTTGGAGCTGATGCACAGTTCGTAAGCATGCTCGCCAAATACCTTCTTGAAGGCAATGGTTTCGCCCAGGTCATTACGATGGGTAGAAGTACCATGAGCATTGATGTAGTCAACCTCTTCCGGTTTTACGCCAGCGTCAGCAACTGCTGCAGCGATGCAGGCAGCCGGAGTTTCGCCGGTCGGGTCCGGAGCGGTGATATGATATGCGTCGCAGTTCATAGCAAAGCCTGCCAGCTCAGCATAGATGTGTGCGCCACGAGCTTTAGCATGCTCCAGCTCTTCAAGAACCAGAACGCCTGCGCCTTCACCCATTACAAAGCCATCACGCTTTTTATCGAACGGGCAAGATGCTGCTTCAGGGTTTTCGTTGTTGGTAGACAGAGCCTTCATGTTAGCAAAGCCTGCGATAGCAATCGGAGAAACTGCTGCTTCGGTGCCGCCTGCCAACATTACGTCAGCATCACCGTATTGAATGGTGCGCAGAGCGTCGCCGATGCAGTTGGTTCCGGTAGCACATGCAGTTACAATAGCGGTGTTAGGACCTTTCAGACCGGTTGCAATAGCAATCTGGCCTGCAGACATGTTCGGGATTTCCATCGGAATGAAGAACGGGCTGATTTTGGACGGGCCTTTGGAACCCAACTTCAGGGATTGCTCCAGGAAGGTGTGGATGCCGCCGATACCGCTGCCAACGCAAACGCCGCAACGCAGAGGATTTTCCTTGCTCATATCCAGCTTAGCGTCTTCGATTGCCAGCTTAGCAGCAGCAACTGCAAAGTGGGTTACACGATCCATACGCTTGCCTTCTTTTTTATCAATGAAAGCAGTGTAATCAAAATCCTTAACCTCACCAGCAATTTTTACTGTGAAATCAGTAGTGTCAAACTGAGTGATAGGGCCGATACCGGATTTACCGGCAACCAGGTTATTCCAGAAGGTATCCTTGCCGATACCGACAGGAGTTACAGGGCCAACGCCAGTTACTACAACTCTTCTTTTACTCAAAATAGTTCACCTCGTAATCAAATTTTTGAAATTTCATCCTTTATGCGCCTGAAGATTTCTTTTACAGGCAGAATTTCCTTGATTTTCCACATATTGGCACCGGTGAAAACAAGACCGGTTTCTACGTCACCCTGCTGTGCACGTGTCAGCGCTCTGATAATGCAGAAGCTGTGGGTGCAGTGCTTTAAGCACAAATCGCAGGTGGTGGGTTTAGGAGCTTTATTTTCTAAAGACAACTGTGCAAAGGGATTGCGGATAGCACGTCCCTTATAGCCTACAGGGCTGTCAATCTGCACAACATCTTCTTTAGTCATTTTAAGATAGAATTCTTTTAAAGCAGGTGCGCCGTTGGATTCCTCACTGGCAGCAAATCTGCTGCCCATCTGCACACCGCTTGCGCCCAGCTTCAAAAGCTCGGCAACATCACTGCCGCAGACAGCGCCGCCAGCAGCAATAACAGGTATATTAACGGATTTAACAATATCCGGAAGTATCTCTTTAATAGATTGCTGGGTTCCTAAGTGACCACCTGCTTCGGTGCCTTCGACAACGATAGCAGAAGCTCCCAGCTTCTCAGAAATCTTAGCCAGTTTTACAGAAGAAACAATTGGTACTACTTCGACACCATATTTACGTCCGACGGCAAAAATATCTCTTGAAAAACCGGCGCCGGCTACGATTAAATCTATTTTCTCTTGTGCAGCGGTAGTTATCAGACCTAAAAACTCTCTTGCCGCAAACATTGCATTAATACCGATAATGCCCTTGCCGCCGGTAAGTTTTCTTGCCAGACGTATTTCTGTACGCAGTTCGTCAAAGCTCATGCCGGACGCTGCGATAAGTCCTATACCGCCTTCTTTAGCTACAGCAGCTGCCAAACGGGCTGTAGACAGCCTGATAGCCATGCCTCCTTGTACAATCGGTACTTCAGCAACAAGCTTACCGATTTTCAGCACTGGTAGTTTCAACAAATATCCCCCATTTCAGGACTAAAGTAGAGTAGCTTGTGTCCGGGAACCCTCAAGGGGTTCCCTAAACATAAGCAGGTAAAGCATTATTTTTCTTCATCCAGCAGTTTAACAGCGTCAGCTACAGTGCGGATTTTTTCAGCTTTTTCATCAGGGATTTCAACACCGAATTCCTCTTCGAAAGCCATGATCAGCTCAACGATATCGAGGGAGTCAGCGCCGAGATCATCGATGAAAGCGGATTCCATCTTTACTTCGTCAGCGTCAACGCTCAGTTGTTCAACAGTGATGTCTCTTACTTTTTCGAAAGTGCTCATTACGATTCACCTCCTTCCAATAGGTAAAGTTGCAGGTCTCCCAAATGGGCCCCCTATTACATTACCATACCACCGTCAACATGTAAAGTCTGTCCGGTAATATAATTGGCGTCATCGCTCACAAGGAAGACAACAGCCTTGGCAATATCAGTAGTTTCACCCAGTTTGTGTAAGGGTATAGAAGTCAGCATACCTTCAACAACCTTGTCGGAAAGTACACTGGTCATATCAGTTTTAATAAATCCGGGAGCAACAGCGTTCACGTTAATGCCGCGAGCAGCTACTTCCTTAGCTACGGATTTTGTAAAACCGATTACGCCGGCCTTAGCAGCAGCGTAGTTAGCCTGGCCAGCATTGCCCATCAGACCAACAACAGAGCTGATGCTGACAATTTTGCCGGCCTTTTGTTTCATCATGTATTTGACAGCGGCCTTGGTGCAGTTGAACACACCCTTCAGGTTGGTGGTCAGAACTGCGTCCCAATCCTCTTCTTTCATACGCATCAGCAGACCATCGCGGGTAATGCCTGCGTTGTTTACGAGGATATCAATGCGGCCGAATTCTTTTACAACTTCGTCTACCATAGCAGTAGCAGCTTCGTTGGAGGAAATGTCTGCCTGTACTACGAAAGCCTTACGGCCCATAGCTTCGATTTCTGCAGCAACCTCTTTAGCAGCAGCTTCACTGCCTGCGTAGTTTACAACAACGTCAGCACCTTCTGCAGCGAGAGCCAGTGCGATTGCACGGCCAATACCGCGGGAAGCGCCGGTTACGAGAGCTTTTTTACCTTCTAACTTCATTGCAAGTTCTCCTTATCCTTCAATTCATCATCTGTCATTTAGTCTTCACAAATACATACTGCATGTACGTTTAGGGGAATTGCGAAGCTGACAGTTTAGCCTGGTGAATTATTTATTCAGCTCAGCTAAGGTTTTTTCCAGGCTGGCAGCGTCTTCAACGTTGAGAGCCATCATGCCTTTAGCAATCTTCTTGGTGAAGCCGGTCAGAACCTTGCCCGGGCCAACCTCAACAAAAATGTCTACGCCGCCTGCAACCATGTTGCGTACGCTGGTTTCCCAGAGAACAGGCATAGCAGCTTGCTTAACGAGCAGCTTTTTGATTTCCTCGCCGCTGGTAACCTCCTGAGCGGTTACGTTAGCAACAACAGGAACGGTAATATCTTTGATTTCAATCGGAGCCAGAACCTCAGCCAGGCGGGCTGCAGCAGGCTGCATCAGAGTGCTGTGGAAAGGAGCACTTACGGGCAGCAGCACAGCGCGTTTTGCACCGGCAGCCTTCAGAGCTTCGATAGCTTTATTTACAGGATTAACTGCGCCTGCGATAACAACCTGACCGGGGCAGTTGAAGTTTACTGCTTGAACTGCTTCGCCGGATTCAGCTTCTACGCTGCGGCAGATTTCTACGATTTTGTCGCTGTCCAGGCCAAGAATAGCAGCCATGCTGCCTTCGCCTACAGGAACAGCCTCTTGCATGAACTGGCCGCGTTTGTTAACGATGCGTACAGCGTCAGCAAATTTCAGAGCGCCGGTGTTCACCAGTGCGCTGTATTCGCCCAGGCTGTGACCTGCAGCGATATCGCAGCTTACGCCATGCTCCTTCAGAACTGCTGCACAAGCAGTGCTGGCGGTCAGAATAGCAGGTTGGGTGTTAGCGGTCAGCTTCAGGTCTTCAGCAGGACCTTCGAAGCACATTTTGCTGATGGAATAGCCAAGAGCGTCATCAGCCTCTTCAAAAATCTGTTTTACAACAGGATATTCATCATAAAAAGCTTTGCACATGCCAACGGTCTGAGAACCTTGGCCGGGGAATACGAATGCGATTTTACTCATCGTGTAAATTACCTCTCTTTCGATAATAATTAACTTTCGATAATAATCAAATACTACCAAGACAAACGAAAAGGGTTTAGATACGAGTAATGGCGACGACGGTGTACTACTGCTACTCCTAGGAGCCATTACGAAGTAGATGGGCCCTTATCGTTTGGATTATTTACTCCATTTGAGGACAATAGCTGCCCAGGTCAGACCTGCGCCAAAGCCGTCAAGAATAATATTATCGCCTTTTTTCAGTGCGCCGGCCTTTTGAGCCTCGCACAGAGCGATAGGAATAGATGCAGCGGAGGTATTGGCGTATTTGTCTACGTTTACCCAAACCTTATCCATCGGCATCTTCAGACGCTTAGCAGCGGAGGTGATGATGCGGTAGTTAGCCTGATGCGGGAACAGCATATCCAGCTCTTCCGGCTTCATATTCGCCTTAGCAAGAGCACGCTTTGCAGTCTTGCCCATAATCTGGATAGCGAATTTGAAAACCTCCTGACCGTTCATATGAATGGTGTGATCTTTTGCAGCAACGGTTTCTTCGCTTGCCGGATTACGGCTGCCGCCTGCCGGTTGCAGCAGGAACTTGCCGCCGTTGCCGTCGGCACCCATATCAATGCCCAGTACACCGTAGCCTTCTTCAACCTCGCCAACTACAGCAGCACCGGCGCCATCACCGAAGAGAACGCAGGTGTTACGATCGGTCCAGTTCATAATACGGCTCAAAGTTTCCGCACCGATAATCAGAATCTTGTTATACAGACCGCTCTTAACCATCTGGCTTGCTACAGCAAGGCTGTAAACAAAACCGCTGCAGCCTGCAGCCAGGTCAAACGCAGCTGCGTTTTTAGCACCCAGACGAGCCTGTACCAGGCAGGCAGTGGACGGGAAAATATAGTCGGAGGAAGCAGTGCCTACAATAACGAGATCCAGCTCTTCCGGAGCAACGCCGGCGTCCTTCAGCGCTTCTACAGCAGCATTGTACGCCAGATCGGAGGTTGCTTCTTCCGGAGCAGCGATGTGACGCTGCTTAATGCCGGTACGCTCAGTAATCCATTCGTCACTGGTCTCAACAATTTTCTCCATGTCTGTATTAGTGATAATCTTCTCAGGAACATAATGTCCTAAACCTAAAATACCAACAGCTCTTGTCATTTATCTAATTCCTCATTTCTTTTGATTCCGCAATCTTATCTTTGATGATACTTACAACATCCTGCTCGGCAAAGTCCATAGCTACGTGAATAGCATTGGTAATTGCCTTGGCCTTGGAGCTGCCGTGGCAGATAATAAAAGGCGCGCGGATGCCTAACAGCAAAGCTCCGCCGTATTCGGCAGGATCAAGACGTTTCTTCAGGCCCTTCAGTGCAGGCTTGATTAACAGTCCGCCCAGCTTTGCCAGAATGCCGCCGTTCATAATCGCTTCCTTGATCAGCGTCATAATAGCCTTCGCCAGACCTTCACCGAACTTCAGCACAACATTGCCGACGAAACCGTCGCAGACAACTACATCTACCGTGCCTTTGTTGATGTCACGTCCTTCAACATTGCCGATAAAGTTTATCGTCCGAGTATCCTTTAAAAGCGGGTAGGTTGCCAGTGCTTGTTCGTTACCCTTAGTTTCTTCTTCACCGATGTTCAAAAGTCCTACCTTCGGCTGAGAAATTTTTAAAATTTTTTCTGCGTACACCGTACCCATGATAGCACTCTGTACCATATGCTCAGGTTTGGCGTCTACCTTGGCGCCGCTGTCAAGCACTACAGTCATACCCTTCAGGCTGGGAATCGGCGTTGCAATAGCAGGTCGTTCCACGCCCCTGATGCGGCCTACGCAAAAAAGCGCTGAGGCAACGGCAGCACCGGTGCTGCCGGAGGAAACAAGGGCATCACATTCCTTGTTTCTCAGCAATCCTGCCGCAACTACGATAGAAGCGTCCTTTTTGGACTTAACCGCAATCGCAGGATGCTCGTCCATCGCAATTACCTCGCTGGCATGATGAATAGTAATCTTCGGATTTTTATCCGCACCGTATTTTACCAACAGCTCACGGATTACTTTTTCATCGCCAACCAAAACAGTTTCGCAGCCATATTCCTTAACAGCGTTGACTGCGCCTAAAACAAGCTCTTTGGGACCATAATCGGTACCCATAACATCTACGGCGATTTTCATGCTTCCTGCTCCCCCTCATGCTTAGTTCTGTTATCCAAAGAAACAATAATGAACTTAGCGCGAAAAACCTCTTCGTTATTGTTTTTCACGGAAACAAAAATATAATATTTATCCATGCGGCGGTGCGTAACCACTGCACGGGCTACAAGCACAGCTCCTGCATTGACAGGCAGCTTATACTTGACATTACCTACAGCAGTCAGCGCATATTCCGCATCTACAACGGCCAGAGCCAAAGTATTGGCCATGGCAAACATATAATAACCGCGTGCGATTCCGGTACGTTCAAGCACCATATCCGGTGTAATCTCCAGCGTTGAGATGCCGATTTTATTCAGCTCCAGATCCAGCAGCTCGCCCACGATATCTTTTTTATCAATGGCACGCAGCTTGGTCTGAGCTTCCTCTGCCATAGTACGAGTTCTGGCACGCAGCTCAGGAATTCCCAGAGCAACACGGTCCAGACGAATTGTCTGTACGCTGACATCCAGCATCTTGGCCAGTTGCTCATCAGTGCTGAAGGGATTATCCCTAAGCAGCTTCTTCAAGCTTCTGTGACGTATTAATTTTTTAGAAGAAGTCATTCCATCACCTGCTTTTTTAGTACCAGCTCATAATATCTGTTTTTATTATAGAATGATAGCAGGTTTTTGGCAAGGGCTTTTTAGCAAAAAATTTGTGATATCCCTTATATTTCGCCAATTTCTTTAATTACATAATTAACTATCCGTGAAATCGGAGATCTTACCGTACCATGTAAAAAGCCTCCGGAAAAAATTCCGAAGGCCTTATAAACAGCTTAAAATTATTCAGCTTTAGCAATGACTTGTTTGCCATTGTAGTAACCGCATTCAGGGCAAACGCGATGCGGCATTTTCATTTCATGACATTGCGGGCATTCAACCATGCCAGGAACGCTCAGTTTCCAGTTAGCACGACGTCTGTCACGACGGGCTTTGGACATTTTTCTCTTAGGTACTGCCATTTCTCAATACACCTCCTCAGTGCTATGAAGTGAATTTAATTTTTGATGAATTGCTTTAATGCCGCCAGCCTCGGATCTACAGTGGACCTGTCGCATCCGCAGTCACCATCATTAAGATCAGCGCCACAAACGGGACAAAGTCCCCGGCAGTCTGGCTTACACAGAGCCTGCATGGGCTCTGCAAGCAGCAGCCCTTCACGAAGCGGTTCCGTTATATCAATAACGTCCGAATCGTAGACAAAAGCATCATTTTCAATATGTTCAGCACTTGTCGGATAAAACTTCTCGACAACTTCTGCCCTGGCTACACCTGTAAAATCTTTCAGGCAACGTCCGCAGGTACGTTGTACCTTAGCAGTCATTACAGCCTGCAGTAATAATACATCACCAGCATTGCTCATAGTGCCTTCCAAATTTACTGTACCGTCAATAACAAGCTCTTCAGGTGTTATTTCCAGTTCAGCAGGCGAAAGCTCATAAGCAAGAGTCTTTTCACCGACTAGTCTTTTCTTGATTTCTGCGACATTTATTTTAATCATATTTCACCAATCGTTACAATTATAGCGGTATTACCGCTCTTTGTCAAGTAAAAATGCTTTGTACGGATAAAAACTGTTATCAGTTACTATAACCTCATGCAAATGCCTACAGCTTAATGATTCTGCGGCAGATGTTATATGTATCGCGGGCAATAACCAGTTCCTCGTTTGTCGGGATAACAAAAATTTTTACACGCGCACGGCGTACGCTGATTTCGCGCTCTTTGCCGCGTACCTGGTTGAGGTCCGGATCAATGCGCGTACCGAGATATTCTAAGCCGTTGCAGATTTTATCACGCATAAAGGGAGAGTTCTCGCCCAGGCCTGCGGTAAAGACAATAGCATCTACACCGCCCATTGCCGCTACATAACCGCCGATATATTTTTTTACCTTGTAGGCAAAAACATCAATTGCCAGCTGACTGCGATCATCACCGCGATTAGCTGCGCTTTCCAGATCGCGGAAATCGCTGGACAAGCCGCTGATACCGAGAATACCGCTGCGGCGGTTCAGGTAATCATCAATCTGCTGCGCATTCATATTTTCCTTTTCCATCAGGAACGGAATAATTGCCGGGTCAATTTCGCCGCTGCGTGTGCCCATAATCAGGCCCTCAAGCGGTGTATAGCCCATGCTCGTATCAATAGATTTGCCGTATTTGATTGCCGCGATACTGGCGCCGTTGCCCAGATGGCAGCTGATGATACGCAAATCATTCATATGCTCCTGCATCAGCTCCGCAGCACGCAGAGCCACATATTTATGTGAAGTGCCGTGGAAGCCGTAACGGCGTACACCGTATTTGACATACATTTCATAGGGCAGGCCGTAAAGGTATGCAACCTTCGGCATTGTCTGATGAAAGGCCGTATCAAAAACAGCCACCTGCGGTGTACCGCGCATAATTTCCATGCAGGCATTAATGCCGTACAGGTTAGGCGGATTATGCAGAGGCGCAATCTCACAGCAGGCCTCGATACCGCGCAGTACGTCACTGGTAATCAGTACGCTGTCGGTAAAGCGCTCGCCGCCATGCACAACGCGGTGACCTACGGCATCAATCTCGGACATATCCTTGATAACGCCGTATTCCTTGCTGGTCAGCGCCTTAATCGCCAGACGGATACCAACCTTATGGTCAGGAATTTCCTCTTTTAAATCAATTGTATATTTGCCTGCCGGCGTATGCTTCAGTGTGGAACCTTCCATACCGATGCGTTCAATCAGGCCTTTGGCCATGACATGCTCGCCTTCCATGTTTATCAGCTGATATTTGATGGAGGAGCTGCCACAATTTACTACGAAAACAATCACAATAAGCCTCCCGGTCAACGCCAAAATTAAATCGAGTCTTAAATACCAATACATTATTAGTATACACTATTTGCGGCCAATTGAACAGAAATATTTTCTCAATTCCCAGCCTATGCTATAATATTCACAGAGATAAAATCATGCGAGGTAAAAAATATGCAGGCAACAGGCATCATTGCCGAATATAATCCCTTTCACAACGGTCATCTATATCATATACAGGAAACTAAGCGCCTGACGCAGCAACCGGTCATTGTCGTCATGAGCGGAAGCTTTATGCAGCGCGGCGAGCCTGCCGTTTTAAGCAAATGGCAGCGCGCCTCCTGCGCGGTACAGGGCGGTGCCGATTTGGTGCTGGAGCTCCCCTGCGTCTTTACACTGCGCAGTGCCGAATTCTTTGCCAAAGGCGCTGTGCAGCTTTTAGCAGCCACAGGCTGCGTCAATGCCCTTGCCTGCGGCACAGAGCATCCGCAAAGCGATTTCGAGGCAGCAGCAAGCCTTGCCTGCAGCGCTGAAGCGCAAGCAAGACTGCGCGAGCTGCTGCAAAGCGGCTTAAGCTATGCGCAGGCCTGGGAAAAAATTTTAGGCGCACACACAGCCTTCCGCTCTCCCAATGACATTTTGGCCTTGGAATACACCAAGGCACTGCTGCAAACTGCCGCAGACATTCAACCGCTTTATCTGCAGCGCACGGACGAGGGCTATAACTCTACCTCTATCGGCAGCAGTATAGCTAGCGCCAGCGCCATCCGCCGGGCAATAGCGGACGGTGACGGCAGCTGGCAGCAGGCTGTGCCGGACTATATGCATGCAGCTCTTGCGGCCGGAGGTTATAATGCACAGCTTTTGTGGCAGCTGCTGAAATATCGCCTGCGTCTGCTCACGCCACAGCAGCTGGCGGAGCGCTGCGAAGCCAGCGAAGGTATCGAAAACCTGCTCAGCAAAGCTGCTGACTGCACAAGCCTGCAGTCAGCGCTCGCTGCCTGCAGCAGCAAGCGCTACACCGCCAGCCGTATTCGCCGTCTGCTGCTGCAAATACTTTTGGACCTTCCGAAAGCAGTCTGGCAGCAGCAAGCCCCGGCCTATCTGCGCGTGTTGGCCTTCAACAACATTGGCCGTCAGCTGCTGCACCGAATGAAAACAAGCGCTCAATTGCCAATCATCAATAAGCTTGGCAAAAACGCCCTGTGCAATGACAGCGTCGCCTATCGGACGCAACTGTCAGCAGAAGTAACCGCTACCGACCTGTGGTCCCTGCTGCAGAAAGATGCAGCACTCAACCGCAGCGGCAATGACTTTTATCAGTCCCCTGTCTATGTCCGCAGCAAAATATAATATAGGCTTCCACCGTCGAAATCTATTGTGAAAGCAAACAAAAAAGCTGTAACACAGGCGCATTTGCATAACGCTCGTTGTTACAGCTTTTATATTGCTCTTATTCTTCCTCGGCAGCTTCCTGTACGGGAGCCTCCTCAGCAACTGCCGGAAGCTTAAGGTTCTGCATCTCATTTTCTACGTTTAATTTGTTTTCTTCCAAGCCTTTCAAAGCACTGGACAGATTACCGCTCAAATATGCCAGCATATCCTCTGCATATTGCAGGGAATCCTGTTTTACCTGCAAAGCATAATCATCGGCAGCAGTCTTGGTTTCCTCCTGATAGCGCAGCGCATTGGCTTTGATATCTTCCGCCGCAGCATTGGCCTGCTTAACAATTTCCTCCTGCTGCACCTTAGCATCAGCCTCAGCCTGAGCAACGCTGACAATACGCTCAGCCTCATCCTTGGCCTGCTGCACTATACGGTCAGCATCGGCATAAGCCTTGTTGACAATATTCTTCTGCTCCTCCAATACCTGGTTAGCGCTTTTGATTTCGCGCGGAATTGCTTCCTTAAGGTCGTCGATAATATTCAGCAGATCATTTTCATCAACCATAATCTTATCTACCAGAGGAACACGTCTTGCCTCGGATATCAAATTAAGAAATTGCTCAAAAAGTCCATCAAGTGCTACATTAGTTTTGTTGCGTTCAATCATGATATCAACCCCTCTAAAATCTATTCAAACTTTTTGTAAACATGCTTGCGTACGCGTTCTTCAATACATTCAGGTACCAAATCCTTCAGCTGACCGCCAAAGGTTGCCAGCTCGCGCACACCGGAGGAGCTGACGAAGGAATATTTGGCATTGGTCATAATAAAAACCGTTTCCAGATCATTATCGATTTTTTTCAAAAGCAACGCTCTTTGGAATTCATATTCGAAATCGGTAAAAGCACGCAAGCCTCTGACGATAAAAGGAGCCTCTTCCTTTTTGCAGAATTCGTTCAGCAATCCGGAAAAACAGGTTACTCTTACATTGGGAATATGCTTGGTTGCTTCCTTAAGCATTTCCACACGTTCTTCCATGGAAAACATGGCCTTATCCTTACCGGGATTATGAAAAACGCTGATAATCAGCTCATCAAACATCGCACTTGCTCTTTCAAAAATATCAATATGACCCTTGGTAACAGGATCAAAGCTTCCTGGACAAACTGCTCTGCGCATAGCCAGACCTCCTAATCTATCCTTAATCAAAAAAATGACCAAAGAAATTCCTATATTATATCTTGTCTTTTATTCGACATAAAAGGCGAGAATCCTTTTTATTCTCCAAAATACTATATATTATAACATATTATAACAAATAAAATCCACTATTGTTTCACCGTAACGGCTGCTGCGTACCAGCTCACAGCCTGCCGGCAGCTCCGGCCGTTCATTGTGCGCGCTGCGTTCCACAACAAGATAGCCTCCCGGACGCAAAAACGACTTTCTGCCCAGAAGCGCAATTATCTGCTCAATCCAGCCCTTATTGTACGGAGGGTCGCAAAAAGCAAAGTCAAACAGCTCCCCTGCTGCCGCAAGTCTTTCAGCAACTGCCGGAGCACTTCCCTGCAGCACCCTGCAGTCAGACTCAGCACGGCACTTGGCAATATTGCTGCGCACCAGTCGCAGCGACTCCTTGCTCGCGTCAATAAATGTAACAGCTACAGCACCACGGCTCCAGCTTTCCAGCCCCAGGTTACCTGTACCCGCAAAAAGGTCCAGCACCTCAGCGCCGATAATCTTACTGCCTATAATATTAAAAACGGATTCCTTAACCCTGTCCGCAGTCGGCCGTACATCGTAGGTTTTAGGTACAGTCAGCTGCAGGCCGCGGGCCTTGCCGGTAATTATTCTCATATACTGCTCCTCTGTGTTATAATTGGGTTGAGATGAAAGCAAATTCAGACAAAACATCTGACATATAGCCTCTCATCGGGGGCGGGTGGCATCGCTTGCGATGACGGAGAGGGGTTAGTAAAACGTAAGCATCAGTAATACAATTCCCCTCTCAGTCGCCTTACAGGCGACAGCTCTCCCCAAGGAGAGCCTCTCTGTTTAGCCAAGCTTGCGACAACTATAGTACTCACATAAATTTCTTTCAAAGGACACCCTTATGCGCAATTCAAGCAAAATAATCTTCATAATTTGCTCCATACTGCTGATATCAGGCATCTGCTTACGCCTTGCGCTGCCTTCAAGCACTCCGCTCAGACTGAAGCAGCAACCGCCAACGCAAAGCATTTTACTGCTGCCGCTGGACAGCCGCCCCGTCTGCAGCACCATGGTGCAAAAACTGGGCGCGCTTGCAGGCCTAAATGTAATTTTACCGCCAAAAGCCTGTCTTGACAACTACCGGACGCCGTCTGACAGACAAAAACTTTTACAATGGCTGCAGACAAACCAGCCCAAATACGATTACAGCATCATTTCTGCCGATAATCTGCTGCACGGCGGCCTGCTGGCCGCCCGCATGAACACTGCCGCACCGGCGGAGGAGGATGCGCTGCTAAAGCAGCTGCAGCAGTTTGCGCTGAAAAAACAGCAGGCCGTTTTTTCCGTCATTCCGCGTCTACTCGTCAGTGACCAGCTTTTCCCAGACCGTTGGTATCAATATCAGCTGATGCGCTATTCTCAGCTTGCCGATATAGTGCGCATCACCGGCAGCTTCGCCCTTACGCAGAAACTGCGCCGCACAGAAGCTAAAATTCCTGCCAAGGTTTTGGATAAATACCGCAGCCGTTATCAGCAAAGCGACCGCTTTAACATGGGCCTGCTTAAGCTTGCCACGAATGACAGACGGATAACCTTCGGTCAGGACGATGCTTCACCCATCGGACTGCCACACGCCAGTGCCGTAAAACTGCAAAGCAGCATCGCTGCCAAAAAGCTGCAACAGCAGGCGCAGCTCACCTACGGCGCAGATGAAATCGCCTCCCTGCTGCTCGTACGCTACTATCTGCAGCAAAGCAACTGGCAGCCCAAGGTCTACCTGCATTATGCTTCTCCCAAAGCAGAAAGTGCAGATATGCCCTATATGGCCGTCTGCGTCGGTGCAGCGTTGCGCAACCAGTTGAAGCTCATGGGAGCTTCAGAAGCAAGCACGCCGGATAGTGCAGACCTCATCTGCTATATCAACTGTGGCAATGACGATTTCCGTCCGTCTGCCAAGCAGGCACAAGAGCTGCAGCAAATGCTGGACCAGGACTATAAGGTCGCACTCATCGACAGCAGCGCCAACTTTGAAGCAGAAGAGCTGCTGCTGCCCCAGCTTTTGGCAAACAACGTACCAATCAACAAGCTCGCCGCCTATGCCGCCTGGAACACCTTCAGCAATTCTTCAGGCACTGCCTTGGCACAGGGACTGCTTTTCTGCGGCCGCCTGCGTCAGCTGCAGACAGCAGGTGCGGACACCGAGCGGCTGGCAGCACTCTTCGCTGCCAACCTGAACTTTACGGCAGAACGTATCCTCGAGGACTACTATTATCAAAAGCTGGTGCATCCCCAACTGCGACAAAAACTGGAAGCCATTGGTATAAATACCGTAGAACTGGACAGCGAAGATAAAACGGCAACAGAGCAATATATCCAGGGAAAGCTCAGCCTGCAGGCATATAAGTTGCTGCACGATAATTTGGGACGCACACCCTTTTATCAGCAAAACGGACAAAGCTATTATCTGCGCGACCTCAGCGTCGGCGCTAAGCTCCCTTGGGCCAGAATATTTGAAGTAGAACTGCAGGTATGGACAGATACGGGTGTAAAAACAGAATAAAATACAGTACAAGCGCATTTTCTCTATATACTCTTAAATAAAACAAGCCTCTGATATAACTTCGTATAATAGTATATCGGAGGCTTGTTTAAATGTTCAAGACCAATCTCACAAGATTTACAATGCTAAAGTTCCAAATACCCTGAGAATTAAAAAACGAAGACTGCACTTTTAACAGAACAGCCTTCGCTCTTTTATCTCAGCAGAAGCCAAAAATATTATTTTTTAGCCTTAGAATCAACTACATCCTTCAGGATTGCTTCAAATGCTTCAAAGCTCATAGCGCCCATATCGCCTTCGGTACGGTTACGCGGAGAAACGGTATTGTTTTCCATATCGCGGTCGCCGACAACCAGCATGTACGGGATTTTTTCCAGCTGACCTTCACGGATCTTCTTGCCGATTTTTTCATTGCGTGCATCAACAGTTGCACGATAGCCGTTAGCCTCCAGCTTATGAGCCAGCTCATAGCAGTAGTCAACAGCACGGTCGGTTACCGGCAGGAAACGAACCTGCTCCGGAGCCATCCAGGTCGGCAGTGCGCCTGCATAGGTTTCGATGAGGTATGCCAGAGTACGCTCGTAGCAGCCCAAGGAAGTACGGTGAATGATATACGGCAGCTTCTTCTCGCCGTTCTCATCAACATAGTACATACCGAATTTCTCTGCCAGCAGCATATCAATCTGAATAGTAACGATGGTATCTTCTTTGCCGAATACGTTGTGGAACTGGATATCCAACTTCGGACCGTAGAAAGCAGCCTCGTCAAAGCCAACCTCATATTTAACACCAAGGTCATCAAGGATTTTCTTCATAGCAGCCTGTGCATGATCCCATTGCTCAGCGGTGCCTTCATATTTGTTGTTCGGATTTGCAGGATTCCATTGGCTGAAGCGGAAGGTGCATTTATCCAGCATGCCGACAGTTTCCAGGCAGTATTTAGCCAGATCCAGGCAACCCTTAAATTCTTCTTCCAATTGGTCAGGACGAAGAATCAGATGGCCTTCGGAAATCGTGAACTGACGCACACGAATCAGACCGTGCATTTCGCCGCTGTCCTCGTTACGGAACAGAGTAGAGGTTTCGCCCAAGCGCATCGGCAACTCACGATAGGAACGCTGACGGTTCAGGAAAACCTGATATTGGAACGGGCAAGTCATAGGACGCAGAGCGAAGCATTCTTTAGTTTCGTCATGCGGGTCGCCCAAGATGAACATGCCGTCAAGATAATGATCCCAGTGACCGGAAATGCGGTACAGATCGCGTTTTGCCATCAGCGGAGTCTTGGTCAGCAGATAGCCGCGTTTTTGTTCCACATCCTCAACCCAACGTTGCAGCAGTTGGATTACGCGTGCACCTTTCGGCAGCAGGATAGGCAGACCTTGGCCGATATAATCAACAGTAGTGAAGTATTCCAGATCACGGCCCAGTTTGTTATGGTCACGCTTTAAAGCCTCTGCCTGCTGTTCCAGATATGCGTCCAGCTCTTCCTTCTTCGGGAAAGCAATACCATAGATACGTTGCAGCATCTTACGGTTAGAATCGCCACGCCAGTAAGCGCCGGTAGCGGAGGTCAGTTTAATAGCGTTGCCTTTAATACGGCCGGTAGAATCAAGATGCGGGCCTGCACACAGATCAGTGAAGTCGCCTTGTTTGTAGAAGCTGATAACCGCATCTTCAGGCAGGTCGTTAATCAGTTCAACTTTATAAGGTTCTTCTTTTTCTTCCATGAATTTTACAGCCTCTGCACGCGGCAGCTCAAAGCGCTCTAATTTCAGCTTTTCTTTGCAGATTTTACGCATTTCGCCTTCCAGTGCAGCAAGATCCTCCGGAGTGAACGGAGCCGGAGTATCGAAATCATAATAGAAGCCGTTGTCAATGCTCGGGCCAATGGCCAGCTTAACATCGGGATGAAGTCTCTTCATAGCCTGCGCCAGCACATGGGAGCAGGTATGCCAATAGGTTTGGCGGTATTCCTTGTTTTCAAAGCTAAATTTGTTTTCCTCAGACATTTTTGTTTCCTCCTAACATAATGTATCGTAAACAGTGCAGTCCGGGCAAAAAAATAAACCCCGGTCCCACACCAAAGGGACGGAGTTATCCGCGGTTCCACCCTCATTGACATATGTAGTGACATATGCCCACTCGGTACCGTTAACGCCGGTAATACGGACTGGCATACTTGCTTGCGCGTTCCGCAGTCAGTTTGAAGGCGGTGCGCCCTTCGTTTCCTTCCTGCTGCTCTCAGCCACGGCAGCATTTTCTGTAGAACCCTCCACGACGGCAATTCCTTCGCATTACTGTTACTATTTTCATTTACCAGTTTATTATAGCACACCGGCAATGCTTGTCAAGCTTCCACTAGAAAAAACTTTTATTTCATAGTATAATAAGAAAATAAATTCTTCTACTTGTAAACATGCCAAATAACGAGTCCTTTGTGCATGTATATTAACCTTTATAAAACGTATATATTCAGAACTGTTAATAATCAAGGAGGCGTACGCATGGCAAAATTCACATTTCGGCACCATAAGCTGGCAGCAGCCATCTGCACAGCTGCTTTACTGATGCCGGTTTCCGTCCAGGCCAAACGCCTGACTATTCTTTATGTACCCTTAGATAACAGACCTGTCTGCTCCGCCTATGTAAAGCAGACAATGGAGGCTGCAAACTGTAAAATTATTCTGCCGCCTGAAAAATATATTGCCACTAACGAAAAAAACGGTAATCCCGAAGCTATCTGGGACTGGCTGGAGCACAAGGCTCCCAAGGCCGATGCCGCAGTTATCAGCACAGACAGCCTTGTTTACGGCGGCCTTGTCGGCTCGCGCACGCACAACGTAAGCCAGGAGGAGCTGCAAAAGCGCGTTAATCATCTTTACAAGCTGAAAACTACCCTACCGATAAAGCTATATGCTTTTTCAACGATTATGCGCACCCCACGCGCCAGCAAAGGGCGCGTAGAGCCGCCCTACTACAGTACCATAGGTCCAAGTATCTTTGCTTACAGCCAGCTGCTTGACAAACAGGACCAGGGTAAACTGTCGCCTACGGAAAAGCTGACGATGCAGGCACTGGAGCGCAACATGAAAAAAGCTGAGCTGGGTGACTGGCTGGAGCGACGCGAAAAAAATCTGCTTGTCAACCAGGAGCTTACACGCATGGCCCGCAACGGCAAATTTCATTATTTTGCCATCGGCAAGGATGATAACGCTCCTCTTTCCGCTACGCACATGGAAGGACGCAAAATCAGCCTCAGTACCTTTGATATGAGCAGAGACTGCTTTCAGATTTTGGACGGAGTTGATCAGCTCGGCCTGCTTTTAATCGCCCGTGCCTACAACGAGGCCAACGGCACTAAACCTTCCGTTTATCCCCTGTACAGCGTAGGAGCCGGTGCCTCCACCCTGCCCCAGTACAGCGACG